>OGPO01000189.1_pt1 | contig 56632 bp, 57 predicted proteins | sample 1553041 | NCBI WGS metagenome assembly OGPO01 (sample SAMEA2580281, study PRJEB22360) | human gut metagenome | biome: human gut; feature: human-associated habitat; material: faeces | place: Denmark | collected 2008/2010 | reverse complement strand
TAGCGAAATTCCTTGTCGGGTAAGTTCCGACCCGCACGAAAGGCGTAATGATTTGAGCGCTGTCTCGACAATGCATCCGGTGAAATTGAAGTACCAGTGAAGATGCTGGTTACCTGCGCCAGGACGGAAAGACCCCATGGAGCTTTACTCCAGTCTGGTACTGGGACTCGGTATTGCATGTACAGGATAGGTGGGAGGCTAGGAGATGGTAACGCCAGTTGCCATGGAGCCGCTGTTGGGATACCACCCTTGCAGTATTGGGTTTCTAACCAGCCGCCGTGACCCGGCGGTGGGACAATGCCAGACGGGGAGTTTGACTGGGGCGGTCGCCTCCGAAAGGGTATCGGAGGCGCCCAAAGGTTCCCTCAGAATGGACGGAAACCATTCGAAGAGTGCAAAGGCAGAAGGGAGCTTGACTGCGACACCGACGGGTGGAGCAGGTACGAAAGTAGGGCTTAGTGATCCGGTGGTATTAAGTGGGAATGCCATCGCTCAACGGATAAAAGCTACCCTGGGGATAACAGGCTTATCACTCCCAAGAGTTCACATCGACGGAGTGGTTTGGCACCTCGATGTCGGCTCATCGCATCCTGGGGCTGTAGTAGGTCCCAAGGGTTGGGCTGTTCGCCCATTAAAGCGGTACGCGAGCTGGGTTCAGAACGTCGTGAGACAGTTCGGTCCCTATCTGTCGTGGGCGCAGGAAATTTGAGAAGAGCTGTCCTCAGTACGAGAGGACCGGGATGGACGCATCAATGGTGGACCAGTTGTCACGCCAGTGGCATAGCTGGGTAGCTAAATGCGGAAGGGATAAACGCTGAAGGCATCTAAGTGTGAAACCCACTTCAAGATGAGATTTCCCATTGCGCAAGCAAGTAAGACCCCTTAAAGACGATAAGGTAGATAGGTCAGGAGTGTAAGCATGGTGACATGTTAAGCGGACTGATACTAATAGGTCGAGGGCTTGACCGAAAAGGCAAGCGAGCTTGAAAGAAAGAGACTACTATCTGGTTTTGAGTGTCCTGAAGGATACTTGAAGAGAAGATCTGGTAATGATAGCATGATGGACACACCTGTTCCCATTCCGAACACAGAAGTTAAGCATCATCACGGCGAAGATAGTACTTCGGTGCGAAAATAGCTCGTTGCCAGTTCTTTTTTTTTATATTTTTTATTAACACTCTGTTTATATTTGTCTGATATTATATTTTCTATATGGAGGGAATATATGACAAGAAAAAATAAGTTTTTAGTATTCATTATGATGTTCTTCTTGTTTCTAAACATTTTTTTATTGTTTATAAATAGGTGGATCTACAATAATTTTGGAAATGTTAAAATTCAAGAAATACTTTTTACACTTCTTTCACCAACAAGTGGTACAGATACATCTTTAATTTATTCTTTTATCTTAAAGGCACTGATTCCAACACTTTTTATTATTGTTATTTCTTTTTGTTTTCTTTTATTTTTACATAAAAGGCTGAATGGTAAGATTTTAAAATTATTAAAAATAACTTGTTCAATTTTTGTGGTTTCTACTTTGTTATTAAATGTTTTCTATACGAATTCACGTTATGATATTATTAATTATTTAGATTATAAAAATCAAAAAACAACTATATATAATAAAAAGAAAGCAAAAACAAAAAAATCATCTGAATACATTGGCGACAGTTCTATCATTTACCAAAATCCACAGGATATTCAGATTACTTCTGAAAGCTCAAATAATCTTATCTATATTTATTTAGAATCGATAGAAAATAGTTTTATGGACACTGAAAATGGTGGTATCAAAGATGTTAACTGTTTACCAGAACTTACTCAACTTGCTAAAGAAAATATAAGCTTTTCTAATACAGATAAATTAGGTGGTGCGCTTCCTTTTACAGGAACAACCTGGACAATTGCTTCAATGACAGCACAATTAACAGGTTTGCCATTAAAAGTTGATGTCGCAAATGACATGGATCAACAGGATGCATTTATGCCAGGTGCTAAGACATTAAGTGATTTTTTACATGAACAAGGTTATATACAAGAATTAATGATAGGTTCTCAAAAAGAATTTGCTGGAACAGATAAATTATTTCTACAACATGGATATGATAGGATTTATGATTATGATACTTTAAAGGAAATGTATTCTTATCAAGGTAAAAACATAAATAAATGGGGTTTTAATGATTATCAATTATTTGAATTTGCGAAAGAAGAACTTACAAAATTAGGATCAACTCAAAACAAATTTAATTTTACTTTAGCGACAATTGATTGTCATACACCAGATGGCTTTACTTGCTCGAACTGTCCTAATACATATAAAAATCAATATGAAAATATCTATGCTTGTCAATCTAAGCAAGTTTCTAATTTTATTAAATGGTGCCAAGAACAAGAATGGTACACTAATACAACAATTGTATTAGTCGGAGATCATCCTACAATGGCACAGTCGTATATAAAAGATATACCTTCTACTTACCAAAGAACAACCTATAATTGTTTTATTAATTCTAAAATAGAGACAACACAAATCAAAAATAGACAATTTACACATATGGATATGTATCCTACGACTCTTGCGGCTATGGGATTTAAAATCTATGGTAATAAATTAGGTTTAGGAACAAATTTATTTTCTAAACTTCCTACTGTTATAGAAAAATATGGGCTAGACTATATTAATGAAGAAGTTCAAAAAAGCAGTGAATATTTAGATGAAAATATTTATCAATTTAAGTAAAAACCTATTGGGTTGATAACACCCTATCAACCCAAGTAGAACTACTAGATTCAATTTCATCTTCATAATCATCAAAGTCATTATAATAAAAGAATTCATATTCTTTATTTGATGATGTATGTAAATATTCAAAAGAATAATTTTCCATATCTAATTGAATTAAAATTGTATAATTAGAAAGATTCATTTTTTGAAGAAGATGTTGAATATCTTCTTCATTTTTATTTGTGAATAAACAATGTATATGATTCATCTGTTAAATCAAATGGATTATTTTGATAATAGGGTTTTTAAGTATTCATAAGCTACTTCAAAATATTATAAGATATTTTTCATAAAGTGAAAGGTATTTGAAATAGAAATAAAACAAAGTATAGTGCATTTGAGGTGAATGAAATGAGACGATTTGAAAGAGAAGTAGTCGATTATAAATTAATAGAAGCGATGCTTCAAGAAATGACGATTGTCAATGTAGGGATGAATGGTGAAGATGGTTTCCTTATGTTGTACCAATGAGTTTTGGCTTTGAAATGACGGATATACACTTGAATGTGTATACACATTTTATGAAAATAGGAAAGAAAGTTGAATTATTAAAAAAAGATTCAAGAGTGTGTGTGGAATTTAGTATCTTTAATGATTTTCCTGATAAGAAATATAAAGGGCATGGTCATGATTATCGTTGTGTCATCACAAAAGGTAAGATAAGATATTAGATTATAAAGATGACCCTGAAACATGGGAAAAGGGCTATAATTTACTTTATACATGTAACAATCGAGAAATCAAACCATTGAGTGAAAGAAAAGTTATTCCATTAATGTATATTGGAGTTGTTGAATGTGATTTAAAAGATGTTACAGCTAAATCAGAATTTCCAATTAGAACTGTAGAAGATGTTCCGTTTTTAAATATCTATGAGCAAGAAGATGATGAAGTACCATTTGATATTTCGGATATTATCGCTGATAGAAAAGCAAAGAAAGATAATAGCTAGGAAATTAAAAGTCTCCTTTTATTTTTAGGTAAAAGAAACAAAATGTTTAAATTTATGTGAAAAAATCACTTTTTTTTCAACAAATGTTTCTTAAAAAATACATTCATAAAATTATTAATGTATAATTAATCTATAATGTATTTTTGGTTAAAAAGTTATTAAAAGGAGAAGGAAATACAAATGAGTATGAAAAAATATGAGGAATGGAATGCAAATCATAAGCATGACAATCCACCAAGAGAGAAAATCGTTAAATTAGGTAGAAAGATTACAGACGTTGCCGGACATATTTTCGGTGGTGTTAAAGTTGAAGATCCTGAATATTGGGGACTTGCTGAAATTGTTAGTGATGAAATGGCTGATATCGCTTTAGCAATGAAAAAACGCACTCCTTATACATTTAAAGAATTATGTGACTTATGTAAGGTTTCAAAAGATCAAGAAGATCACTTTCAAAAAATTTTAGATGAAATGAGTTATTTAGGTTTATTAGAATATGATTATGGTTATCATTATGATCATCATGGGCGTACAGCACCACAAAGTGAAAGAAGATATATTCTTCCAATGTTTGTACCGGGAAGTGCTGAATTATTTAATATGGAAGAATTACCAGATCGTTCAAATCCTCGTTTAGAAGATCATCCTGATGTTGCAGCTTTTTTTGAACGTATGACGTATATTCCTCTTGCTGGAATTACACAAATGGTTCCGCCTGGAGGAGCAGGAGTTGGAATGCATGTTATTCCAGTAGAAAAAGCAATTTCTATGGAAAATGAAGCTATTGATATTGAAAAACTTTCTTATTGGTTAGAAAAATATGAAGGGAAAATTGGTGTAGGAAGATGTTCTTGCCGTGCTTCAAGAAAAGCTATTGATGATGGATGTGCTGATGATGATTTTGGTTGGTGTATTGGTGTTGGTGACTTTGCGGATTATTGTAGAGAAACAGGTAAAGGACATGATATTACTAAAGAAGAAGCCCTAGCTATTTTAAAACGAGCAGAGGATAATGGTTTTGTTCATCAAATTACAAATATTGATGGAGAAAATAAAATTTTTGGTATTTGTAACTGTAATGTGGAAATTTGTAATGCCTTAAGAACATCACAATTATTTAATACTCCAAATATGTCTCGTTCTGCTTATGTAGCCCATGTAGAAAAAGATAAATGTGTGGCTTGTGGAAGATGTGTGGAATACTGTCCAGCAGGAGCTGTACGTTTAGGACAAAAATTATGTAAAAAAGATGGTACAGAGGTCCAATATCCAAAACAAGAATTACCAGATGCAGTTAAATGGGGACCAGAAAAATACGATTTTAATTATCGTGATAATAATAGAATCAATACCCATGAAACAGGAACGGCCCCTTGTAAAAGTGCTTGTCCAGCCCATATTGCGGTTCAAGGATATATTAAAATGGCCTCTCAAGGAAGGTATCAAGATGCTTTAGCTTTAATTAAAAAACAAAATCCATTTCCAGCAGTATGTGGCGCAATATGTAATAGAAGATGTGAAGATGCTTGTACACGTGGTAAAATTGATGAAGCCCTATCAATTGATGGAATTAAAAGATTTATTGCTGAACAAGATTTAAATGCGGATACAAGATATATACCACCGGTTGTTATTCCAGCAAGTATTCATATGGATCATTTTGATGAAAAGATTGCGATTATTGGTGGTGGACCTGCTGGTTTAACAGCGGCTTTCTATCTTGCACAAACAGGATATCGTCCTACAGTTTTTGAAAAAAATGAACATCCTGGAGGAATGTTACGTTACGGTATTCCATCTTATAAATTAGAAAAAGATTTGTTAGATGCTGAAATTGATGTTGCAAAAGAAATGGGTGTAGAAATCAAAACAGGAATTGAAGTAGGAAAAGATATTACAATTCAACAATTAAGAGATCAAGGATACAAAGCTTTCTATATTGCCATTGGATGTAGTGCAGGTAGCTTACCTGATATTAAAAACATTGATGCAAATGGAATTATGACAGCGATTGATTATTTACATGAATCTAACTGTGGAAATACACCATTTGATGGTAAAGTTGTTGTCGTTGGTGGTGGAAATGTGGCCATCGATGCTTCTCGTGTATCATCAAGAAACAAAGCAAGTCAAGTACAACAATTCTGTTTAGAACAAGAAGTAGATATGCCAGCTTCTAATGAAGAAATAAGAGAAGCTAAAGAAGATGGAGTAACAATTCATTGTGGATGGGGACCTCAAGAAATTATTGAAACAAATGGTAAAGTAAGTGCGATTGTTTTCAAAAAATGTGTTTCCGTATTTAATGATGAAGGTAAATTTGCGCCAGTATATGATGAAAATACCACAGTTACAGTTGCTTGTGATCGTGTGATCTTTGCCATTGGTCAACGTAGTGTTTGGGGAGATTTATTAAAAGGGGAAGATGTGAAATTTAATGGACCAGCTATTGAATTAAATAAAGTCACTTTCCAATCAAGTGTTGAAGATATTTTTGCGGGTGGAGATGTTTATACAGGACCTAAATTCGCTATTGACGCAATTGCTCAAGGTAAGATTGCTGCTGAATCTTTACATCGTTATGTTCATCATGGACATATGGAAACAGGACGTAATCGTTGGGAGTTTAAACCACTTGATACAGCTGATATTTTAGTAGAAAGCTATGATCGAGGGCCTAAACAAGTAGAAGGTGTTAACAATAAGGTTACAGATAAATTTAAAAATTATGTCTTAACACTTACTGAGGAACAAATTAAAAAAGAAACATCAAGATGTTTAGGCTGTGGTGCAACGATTGTTGATGCTAATAAATGTATTGGTTGTGGTATTTGTACAACAAAATGTGATTTTGATGCTATTAAATTACATCGTGATCATCCTGAATGTTCAACAATGACAGTAGCTGAAGATAAATTTAAAGCAATTATTCCTTATCAATTAAAACGTGTAAAAAATATTATTTTAAAGAAAAAGGTAGAACATTAAGATGCATGAATTAGGAGTAACCTTTTATGTTGTAAGAGATGTAAAAAAAGTTGCTGAAGAAAACAATGTAAAAAAAATAGATTATGTGACACTAGAGATTGGAGAAGTTTCTGGTGTCATTCACGATCAATTAGTAGATTGTTGGAATTGGGCAAGAAAAAAAGAAGCAGTGACAGAACATGCAAAAATCTATATTGAAACATTAGAAGCTATTACTTATTGTGAAGATTGTAAAGGACAATATAGAACCATTGATTATGGGAAAACATGTCCTTATTGCCATAGTGAACATACTTATTTACTCAAAGGAAATGAATTTAACATTAAGGAGATTGGTATTTATGAAGATCGTGGAACTTAAACAAAATATCTTTAAAGAGAATGAAGTCACTGCAGATAAAATACGCGATGAATTAAAAAAACAAGGAAAATTAATGATTAATGTGATGTCCTCACCAGGCTCAGGAAAAACTACAACACTTCTTCGAACCATTGAAAGATTAAAAGATACTTGTCGTGTCGGTGTTATGGAATGTGATATTGATGCCAGTGTTGATGCTCAAACCATTGAAGAAGGGGGCGCTAAAGCAATTCAACTTCATACAGGTGGAATGTGTCACATGGATGCAGCTATGACACAGCAAGGATTAAATGAAATGGGGATTGATGATGTTGATCTTATTTTCATTGAAAATGTTGGAAATCTTGTATGTCCGGCAGAATTTGATACCGGTGCAGGAATCAATATAACGATCTTATCGGTTCCTGAAGGAGATGATAAGCCTGCGAAATATCCACTTGTTTATACGGTATCAGATGTTGTTTTAATTAATAAAGTAGATGCTTTAGCGGTTTTTGATTTTGATAAAGAATTAGTTGAAAAAAGAATTCATACTTTAAATCCAAAAGCACAAATCTTTTATATCTCCGCTAAAAAAGATGAAGGATTTGAACCTTGGATCAATTATTTAAAAGAAAAAATGAAAGAATGGGAGGGAAAATAGATGGCAAAAGTAAGAGTTATAGAAGTCCATGAAAATGTCTTCAATACCAACAATCTTGCAGCGAATGAACTTCGTGAAAGATTATCAAAGAAAAAAGTAACGATGCTCAATGTCATGTCTTCGCCAGGTTCTGGAAAAACAACCCTTCTTTCAGATGTCATCAATAGAATCAAAGATCAATATAAAATAGGTGTTATGGATGTTGATATTGAAACTTCTCTTGATGCTCAAAAAGTAGCGGATAAAACAGGAGTACCTTCTATTCAAATTCACAATGGGGGTTTATGTCATATTGATGCAGAAATGACGACAAAAGCAATTGATGAATTTGGGGTCGATGATTTTGATCTTCTTTTTCTAGAAAATATTGGAAATCTTGTATGCCCAGCAGAATTTGATACAGGAGCACATAAAAATCTTATGATTTTATCGGTTCCTGAAGGGGACGATAAACCATTAAAGTATCCTTTAATGTTTAGTGTTTGTGATCTTGTTTTGATTTCTAAAATGGATACATTAGATTATTTTGATTTTGATATTGAAAAAGCTAAGGAAAATATCAAAAACTTAAATCCAAACGCAAAGATTATTTGTGTCAGCGCTAAAAGCGGTGAAGGCATGGATGAATTTGTAGGTTGGCTTAAAGAAACAATAAATAACTAAAAAAGCAGTAATGAAATATTTTCATTTCAACTACTGCTTTTTTTTAATTTCTTCATTGAGTATTTCTAAAAAGATTTCAATAGCTTTAGGAAAAACTTTATACTTTTTCCAAACAATATGACTTCTTAAAGTAAGAGGTGGATGTAATGGTTTAAAACAAATAGAACTTTCATCTGATTCATTATGAAGATTTTTTAAAGTTAAAACATAACCAACATTTTCTTCACACATAAGCATAGCGTTATAAAATAAATTATAAGTTGTTACAACATTTAAAGCTCTTTGATTACCACCAAGCCAACCACTAATACCATTTTTTACCATTTCTTGATCAGAAATAATCATCGGCTTATCTAACAAATCTTTAGGTGAGATTGTATCAAGTTTGGCTAGTTCGCTGTCTTTTTTCATGAGAACACCCCACGTATCAAGAGTCGGTAATTTAAGATAATCATACTTTGATAAATCGACAGGATCGGTGACAATTCCTAAATCAAAAATTCCTTGATCAAGTTGTTCTTCAACATATTGAGCATTTCCACTGTAAAGATGAAACTTAATAGAGGGATAGTTTTTTTGAGTTTTACCAATAGCTTTCATCATAATACGATTTGCTTCACTTTCACCAAAAGAGAAAGTTGGGAAAAATTTATCGTTATTAATTGCTGGAGTAGCAGCTGCTTTAATGGTTGGAGTCCCACTTACACGTGAATTGGTAGCACTTTATTCGTGGAAATTTGTCTTTTTGGGTTTGATTTTTATTATGTTACTTTCACTTGCCTATTTTATTTCCTATTTGCCAAAAGGAACGCATCAAAAAGAAGTGAATTTAAAATTAGAATTACAATTTTTAAAAGAAAGAAAGGTGTTACTTGTACGTATTTCATCTATTGTGACATTTATAGGGTATGGGGCAATTTATACATATTTAACACCATATATCATTCATCAATTTTCATATTTTGAAGGATATACAAGTGTCTTTTTAATGATTATTGGATTAAGTAGTTTTATTGGAAATTTAATAGGAGGCTTTTTTTGCGATAGATTTGGGTTTTATAAGTCATTAGTAGGAGGATCTTTCCTACAAGTTTGTTTATCATTCATTATATTTATGACGAATACTTCTTTTGTCAATCAATTAGTTATGATTTGTCTATGGATGGTTAATGGCTGGTTTATAGGCTTACAAATTAATACAGCGATTACGATTGTTACGCAAAATAAATCTAGTTTAATGATTTCTCTAAATAGTTCTGGAATTCAATTAGGACAAGCACTTGGAACTTCTATTGCTGCGATGATTATAATTAAAGCAAATATATCATTTATTGTTTTATTATCAACGGTAACTTCAATTATTGTATTTATTATTTTGAATGCTAATCAAAAAATGAAAATTTAATACATAAGACATAAAAATATTTTATAATAGAAATAATTTAAGGAGGAAGATCAATGAAATTTAGTGAAGATTTTTATTGGGGTGGCGCAGTTGCTGCCAATCAATGTGAAGGTGCTTGGAACGTAGACGGACGTGGAATGGCACGTACAGATGTAACAACTGGTGGAACCGTTAATACACCACGTATGGTTACTTTTATTGATAAGGATGGGAATAAACAAAAGTTACCTAACCATGGATTTAAATTACCAGAAGGAGCTCATTTTGCGGTATTTGATGATGAACTTTATCCAAACCATGATGGTATTGATTTTTATCATCATTACAAAGAAGACATTGCTTTACTTAAAGAAATGGGATTCAAGATGTTTAGATTATCAATTTCTTGGTCAAGAATTTATCCAACAGGAGAAGAAGAAAAACCAAATCAAGCAGGTTTAGATTTTTATCGAAATGTATTTACAGAACTTAGAAATGCAGGTATTGAACCACTTGTTTCTATCTGGCATTTTGATACACCACTTGTTTTAGAAGAAAAATATGGAGATTGGTTAGATCGTAAATATATTGCTCTTTATGAAAAATATGTAACAACAATCTTTAATGAATACAAAGGGCTTGTTAAATACTGGTTAACATTCAATGAAATCAATAATACAATTAACTTCTTACCAGATGATGCCAGTGATGAAGCATATCAAGAAGCTTATCAACATTTACATTACCAATTTGTGGCAAGTGCAAGAGCAGTACAAATTGGGCATCAAATTGATCCCGAAAATAAAATAGGATGTATGATTTGTGGTATTACTTATTATCCATTAACATCTGATCCAGAAGATATCTTATTTAATCGTTCTAAATGGGAAAAAGGAATCTTCTATTGTGGAGATGTTCAATGTAAAGGTAAATATCCAACATTTACAAAACGTTTATGGAAAGAACATAATGTTCAATTAGACATTACGGAACAAGATTTAGAAGAACTTAAAAAAGGTACAGTTGATATGTATACTTTCTCTTACTACATGTCACAAGCTGTTACTACTCATAAAAATGATGATACAGTAAGTGGTAATATGTCATTTGGTGTACGTAATCCATACTTAGAATATTCTGATTGGGGATGGGCACTTGATCCTAAAGGGTTAAAATATTATTTGGAAATGATTTATGATCGTTATGAAAAACCATTAATGGTCGTAGAAAATGGTTTAGGTGCTTATGATACTGTAGAAGAAGATGGAAGTATTCATGATAATTATCGTATTGAATATTACCGTGCCCATATCGAAGAAATGGCAAAAGCTATTGAAAATGGTGTAGACCTTATTGGTTATACAACTTGGGGATGTATTGATTTAGTTTCTGCTGGAACTGGTGAAATGCGAAAACGCTATGGTTTCATTTATGTTGATAAACATGATGATGGAACAGGAACAATGGCAAGAAGTAAAAAAGATTCATTCTATTGGTATAAAAAAGTAATCGCTTCTCAAGGAGAAGACTTAGACTAGTGATAATAGAACTATTCAGTTGAATAGTTCTTTTTATTTAATAATCGTTTTAATCAATTCCATCATAATTTCCTTATCTTCAGGTCTTGAACTCGCTACTAAGATCGTAAGTGTTGCAAGAGCATCATTATTAATTCTTTCCATGCCATTTTTATAAAGAGCATGATTCTTTTCTAAGAAATATATTCTCATACATAAAACTATGATTTTTATTTATAAATAAAATATAAAAATACCATCCTTTCTTTTGTTTCTTTAAAAGAGAATAATATGGGACTTTAAAGATGTCATTGGCTGGTTCATCCAATGAAATGAATGTCTTGATTTTATAGAAAAATCATATGATGCTTTGAGCCTTTGGGGATTGTTGATAAATAAAGGTTTAAAAACAATAAAAGCTGTTGTGAGAGTGCTAAATGAAAGTATTGTTAGATTTAGTGGATTACAAGAACTTATAGAAGATTTTCAAATGAACGTAGAAGATGATAGTTCAACAAACTACGATACCACAAAAAAGCCTTATAATCGAATTTCTATGATGAGATATAATAGTTATCAAGAGGAAGAATATTTTTCATTATAAATTTATCAAATGTATTTTAGAAGACTTATTAGAGATACTTTTAATTGTATAAATATTATAGATGAAAAAGTAGAAAATACTTTAACAACAAAGGATAGAAAATCTCAAAGTAATCTTTTAGAAATAAAAAAAGATGAAAGTAACAGATTTTCAAGTTTCTCAAGCTTTTATGATTCTTATATACAAAAATATAAAGTATAAAAAAACAAAGTCATAAAAACTTTGTTTTTTATATAACGATTCTTAAAATAAAACGGTGATTATTAACAGAAAATTGGCAATTTCCATTTAATTTATCTACTGTATAAACAATACTTTGACTACCAAAACCATGATTTTTTTCTTTAGAAATCGGTATGCCATCTACAAATATAGGTTCATTTAAATAATTATTTTCAACAGAAATCAAAAGTTTACCACATTTTTCTTCTATAGTAAGTTGAATAAAACGATAATCTTTTAATAACAAAACAGCTTTCAAAGCGTTTTCTAAGGCGTTTGAAAGAATAGAAGTTAAATCAATATCACTAATCGCTGATTTTTTAGGAACAGATAATTGATAATGAAAATCAATATTTCCTTCTTGAATTCTATTTTCATAAGAAGCAATAATCATATTTATGGTATTATTTAAACAATATTGCTTTCTTACGGTTTGATCCAATGAATCAAACAAAGTATGAATATAATCAATAGCATGTTCATTTTGATTGTTTTCCAAATCATTTAAAATATTATTTAAGAAATGACGCATATCATGACGAATCAATACAATTTTCTTTTCATTTTCTTCCATTAAAGTCATTTCTTTTTCAACTTGTGTTTGTTTCATATACATAAGTTTATTATTTGTTTCAATGTGTTGCTTTTCTTCATACTGTTTAAAATAAACAGTGCAGAAAACAAAATAACAAATGCATAGAAGAAAAGGTGTAAATTCAACAGTTATTCTATTTCCAACATATAATAATTGTGTATATACAGTAGATACATAATCAAATATATAGTAGAAAATAGGAATAATCCCAAAAGAAATAAGTTCACTTGACTGTTTTTTTAATAGTTGTGAAATTGGTAAATAAACAAATTTCACAATAAAACCAAAAGAAAGAAATAAAGATAAAGAATAAATAATATCAGCAGTTCCATTAATAAAAGAAGAAACAAAGATTGTTGTCCAATTACTAATTTGACAACACAAATAAGCGCTTGCAATAGCAATTAAAGTTGGAAAAATTCTTTTCTTAAAAATAAAAATAAAGAATAAAAATAATGGTAAATGCGTAATAAGAGGATAAAGAGAAATAACACTTGAAATATTCTTTGAAAAGTAAAAGATGGCTTGTAAAGCTAAATCTATGTAAAAGAAACCAAAGATAATAAGAATATTCTTCTTATTAATTTTAATATCAAGAAACAAAGTAGAAACAAAAATACCAAACAATAAAGTCAAAGTATAACGAATAGCCTCTAAAATCGTATTAATCATACGAAGAACCTCCTTCCTTAAACATATATTCAAAATAAGCTCCTTTAAAATCTTTAGTACAAGATCGTGCAATTGGAATCTTTTTATGAGATTTTGTTTCAATCTCTAAAGAACTAAAATGATCTACAGCAGGCATATAAACTAAATAACTACGATGACATTTATAAAATCCATCATTTAAAAGAAGTTCTTTACTACAATGAACAAATGTATCTAAAACATCAATACGTCTATTATTTTCTAAATAAAAAAGAACTTTCTTATTTTGAGCTTCAATACATTCAATTTGATGATAATAAACCTTTTGAAATCCTGCTTCAGTTTTTACAATAATAAACTGAGGTTCATGATGAATAGAAAGCTTACAGTCATTTAAAAGAGAGCATAAACGTTCGTAGTTTGTCGGCTTAATTAGATAACCGCTAGCTTTTACATCATAAGATTCTAAAGCAAATTCAGGAGAAGATGTTAAAAAGATGATTTTAACAACTTGATCAGTTTTTCTAATTTCACGAGCTGCATCCATACCGTTTAATAGAGGCATCATGATATCTAAAAAAATAACATCGATTTTACTTTTTTGATAACTATTAATCAAAGCATCCCCATGATTAAAAAGATAAACTGAAACATCTTCATTATTATCCTTTCCCCATTGTTCAATCATTTCTTTCACTTTATTCATATATAAAATATCATCATCACATATTGCTATAAACATAATCATCACCTAATACTATTTTATCAAAATATGTTTATGACTTATATACATTTCACACCATAAAAATGACATTTCGCGCCAAATCACAAAAATAGATTTAATAAATAGTAGAATAAAAAAGAAAGGAAGAAGAAGTATGAAAAAGAGAAAAATATTATCAATTATGTAGGTGTTTTTAATGATGATCAGTTTTTTACCAACAAACATTTATGCAAATGATGAAACAAAAAATATTGGTCAATTAGCTGTTACAACCTATGAACAATTAGAAAATGGATTAGGTGATGCAGCAGATGTTAGCCGTGATGCTGATGGACATATTAATATTAAATTAAATAAAAACTTAAAAGGACAATTAAAACTTGATATACCAGGTGCTTATTATGTTTTTGATGCTAATGGAAAAACACTTGATGGTGATTGTGAAACTTCAACATTAGGGTATGTACCTGAATCGCTATGCCTAGAACATGGAAGTAATTCAACAATGGTATTAAAAGGAAATGGTATATATAAGCGAGGTACATACTATGCAATCTTTTGTGGAAGTGGATGTAAATATATTATTTTAAGTGCTAGACTTGAAGGAAGCATCGGAAGCAATGGAGGCGAGGATGTAAGAACACAATTACAAGATGGTTATGAATGTTATCTTGCAACAAAAAATGGAAAAAATCTTTTCGATGCAGAAAATACAAAAGAAAATAAAATAGAAGTTAGATCACTTGATTTTTCTGAAGATGTTTATGTTTTTGAACAACATAATCATGTTTATAATCAAGAAGTTGAATCATCTAAATATCTAAAACAAGCTGCAACTTGTGTAACACCAGGAATTTATTATAAGAGCTGTACTTGTGGAGCAAAAAGTAATTCAGAATTTTATACAGGTCATTTAGGACATGATTATACAGTTAAAGTAAAAAAAGAAGCTTATTTAAAATCAAAAGCAAAAGATTGTACAGAACATGATGTTTATTGGTATGTATGTTCAAGATGTGGGAAAACATCTACAACACTTTCTTATGCTGATTTAGATAGTAAAGTAGATCATGTTTCAAGTGATTGGATCATTGATAAAGAAGCTACTTTGGAAAGTGATGGTTCTAAACATAAAGAATGTACTGTATGTAAAGAAGTGTTAGAAACTGAAAAAATTGCTAAATTAGAAAATAAAGCAACAGTAACACCAACTGTAAAAAAAGAAGAAATCAAAACTGAAACAAAAACGGCAACTCAAGCTGTTAAAACAGGAGATAATACAAATATTATTGAAGTTGTATGTTTATTAGTATTTAGTTTAGTTGTATTAACTTTCGTTAGAAAATATTGTTAAAAAAAATGGGTCTTATAAACCCATTTTTTTATAAGCTTTATATAAACTAAGTGCAATAATATATATTTGCTAAAATAATCATACAAAGTAAAAGGACAAATCTTTGTCTTCTTATTGATAAAATAAAGAGCATTACCTTCAGATTGGAAGAATGTGGCAAAACCAATCAATTTGTTTATCAAAGTGTAAAATAACGTTTTCTTTATTATATGCATTATTATTGTCATGAAACTTTAAAGAGCATTAAAGAAGTAAAGGAAAGTATAAAATAAAAGGGTGAAAAATTCACCCTTTTAAAGTTATGCACTTAACATTTTATTAGCAAGTTTTTTAGCAACGATAACTAATAATACAGCAACAGCAGCAAGAATAGCTGAACCAATGAATCCCATCACATAAGATCCAGTAGCATCAAAGAAGCTTGCGGAAATCTTAGGACCAACGAAAGCCCCAATACCATAACCAATAAAGATTAAACCATAGTTTCTATTATAGTATTTAGAACCAAAGATTGTTTTAACCATTGGTGCGAAAACAACAAGTAATCCACCAAAAGAGAAACCAACTAAAGCAATGCATGCAACAAAGTAAGCAAATGAATGAGCTATTGTTAACATAAGCATTGAAATACCATTTAAAATTAAGACAAGAATTAAAGAATTCCATCCTTTTAACTTATCATAAATAACACCAAATGATAAACGACCAAACATATTAAATAAAGTCATTAAACTTACACATAAAGCAGCATCCATAGCTGATAAACCGATTTGAGTTTGTGCGATTGGTGATGTTGCTGAAACCATCATTGTTCCTGCAGCATTAGCAAAAATAAACATAACTAATAATACCCAGAAGATAGGAGTTTTAACCATTTGAGGAATATTATAATCTTTTGTATGTAATTCTTTACTTTGTTGTTCACTTGGAACCCAACCTTCAGGAGTCCATCCATCAGGACAAGGAACGATCATCCAAGCAACAGCTCCAACACCGATTAAGAATACAACACCTAAAATTTTACAAGCCATTGGTGCTCCAAAATTATCAATTAACATTTGAGCAATAGGTGACATAATGAAAGGACCGCAAGCAGCTCCAGCTTGAACTAAACCAGAAATAGAACCACTTTTATCTGGGAACCATTTTAAAGCTGTAGGTAAACATGCAGGATAAATTGTTCCAGCACCAGCACCAGCAATGACACCATAAGCAATATATAAGAATGGAATAGATGAAGCAAAACCAGTTAAGATCCATCCTCCAGCAAATAAGACTAAACCAATATAGATTGCAACTCTTGGTTGTAATTTTTCAGCTAAAATACCACCAAGGAAACCTACTGCACAGTAGATAAACATATAAATTGTGTATGCCATTGAAAAATCTGAATTACTCCATCCAAATTGGTTACAAAATGGCAAACAGAATAAACTAAAGAAGGCAGTGGCAGAAGTGAATAAACTTTGAATCCAAACCCCTGCAAAAACACGCCAACGTGTTGCTTTTGTAATTTTCATATTCTTTTTCTCCCTTTATTATTGTAAAGTACCTAAATCAAGTGGTACGCCTTGTCCGTTGAATTTACCAGCTTCTCTACTTGTTCCTAACCAGTAAACCATACTAGCAATATCTTCTACTTCAAGGAATGGCACACCAGCATACATTTCTTCAACAGATTTGAAATCTTTACCAGTTAAATCATTAATGAATTTAACATAATCCATTGTTTCACACATTGGAGTTTTAACTTTAGTAGGACATAAAGCATTAACGATTATTCCTTTAGAACCCACTTCTTTAGCAAGAGTTTTAGTTAAACCTAAGATACCCCATTTACTCATACAATAAGTAGCTAATTGTGGAGTACCATATAAACCAGAAGTTGATGAAATATTAATGATACGACCAAATCCTTGTTTTAACATATATTTAGTGGCATATTTATCAGTACGCCAAGTACCAATTAAGTTAATATCCATTACTTTTTCGACTTGTTCATCAGTTAACTCCCAAGTATAACCGAAGTTAATAATACCAGCATTTGCAATCACAACATCTAAGCGACCAAATGTTTCCCAAACTGAAGCAAATAATGCTTCCATATCTTCAGTAGAAGTAATGTTTGCTTTTTTAGCTAAAACTTTTGCTCCTTTAGCTTCACAACTAGCAATTGTTTCTTTAAATGCTTCATGAGATGGATCTAACATATCAGCTAAAACAACATTAAATCCGTTTTCAGCATATTTGTAGGCATGAGCACGACCTTGCCCCATTGCTCCACCTGTAATAAGAACAACTTTTTTTTCTTCCATAATTTTTCTCTCCCTTTGTTATTTATTTGACATCACATGTTATTTTTTTAACAAAGTCATTTTAAACTCTCAAACGATTTGAGAGTCAATAGGGTAAAAAAGTATCAAATAAGGTCAAAAAATAAGAAAATATGTTATAATTTGGTGAAAACTTTAAAACAATTTGAAGGTTGGGGGATTATGTACAATACATATACAATTGGAGAACTTGCAAAAATATTAGGAATTACAGCCGAAACAATTCGCTATTATGAAAGAAAAGAGATTATTGCACCAATTCATGATCAAGAAAGTGGCTATCGTTATTATACAACATGGGATCTTCATATGTTGATTCGTGCACGTTGTTATCTTGGCTTTGGTTTATCGATTGAAGAAACAGCGGGAATATTACAAAGTAAGTCTTTAGAAGAAATAGATGAATTATTAGAAAAACAAGAACAAATCATTGAAAAGAATATTATTTATCAAATGAATTTATTAAAAAGACTACGCACCAATCGAAAACTCATTAGTCGTAGTGAAAGCTTAAACTTTACTTTACAAAAAAGACCAGGTATTTATCGTATTGATACGCAAAAGTGTTATACAATTGATTTAAAGAAAGATGAAAGAGAAGAACTTAAAGATTTTTGTCAAAAGATTCCTTTTGTTTTTTCAACAGCGCTTTTTCCTCAAGAACATATCGAAAAGGGAAATAAAGAATTTTATTATGGAATAGGCGTAGAAGAAGAATTTGCGGGAGTGCTTGATATCAAGGAAAGTGAGTATGTTCATTATTATCCTGAACATCTTTGTCTTTATATGTCAATTTCTTCTCGTTCAAGTCAAATCTTAACGTATGAAGTGCTCAAACCAGCATTTGATTATATGGAAAAAAATAATTTACAACTTGCTGGGGATGTCATATCACAAGTTGTTTCAATGTGGAAACCAAAAGAAGAATATTTTAATTATCATAATATTTGGATTCCCATCAAATAAAAAAGCAATTTCGATTGAAATTGCTTTTTATCTTGTTCTTTGTAATGATTTTTTAAGAATAGAATCATCAATAAAACGAATATATGTTTCTAATGTTTTTTGTCCATAAGTAAAACGTAATTTTGTTTTCTTTGGATAAGTCACTCTTTTGATTTTTCTATAATCAAATAAAACACGACCAATTAAAACTTGTCTATGTCCAAAATAAATAATCCATTGAATCATTAAATAGAAAACAAAAGAATAAATCGTTAAGATATTTAATGGTAAATATACACTATCTACATCACCACTTAATAAGTGGGTAATCATGAAATAAACACAATACACAAACATCACTAAGTAAATAACGACAAGTACACCATAAAATACTTTTCCTTGTATGTTGACACCACAAACCATTGTGTCATCTTTTTTCTTTGTTTTAATAATTGTAGCGACGAAGTTGATAATTAAATATGTAATCCATACTAAAACAACAGCTACTAAAATAGGTAATAAATATTTTAAATCTCCCATAAAAGACGCTCCTTTAAATAATTACCTTATTATTATACAAGAAAAAACATAAATAGTATAGTTAAAAAATAATACAATATATCTTTATGTTACTATTAAGATGAAAGGTTAAAAAATAATGGAAATTACAAAAGAACTATTAGAAAATATTTTAGATGCTTATAGTTATGAAATTGTTTTTTTTGTAGAGCGACAACATATTGTGAGTTATATGAATAAAATAGCCAAAGAACGCTATGGAAATCGTGCACAAATCAATCAAAGTTTATTCAACTGTCATAATGAAAGCTCTAAAGCTAAAATTGAAGAATTTTTAAAAAGAGCTGATACTGGTGAAAATGAAATATTTGAAACGTGTAATACAAAAACAGGCGAAAGAGAATTCTTTGTGCCTGTTCGTAATCATAATCAACAAGTTATTGGTTATTTTGAAAGACATGAAATACCATGGGACGAAAATAATCCAGCAATCCCTGTAACAAAATATTGGACGCATAGAAGATAGTCCCATCTTCTTTTTTTTATGCGTAGTAGCGAGCATAGTATTCATCAAAAGTTAAACCACTTTTTTCAATTTTTTTGGCCAGTTTTTTACCAACATAGCGAATATGCCAAGCTTCATAACTGTAGCCAGTTAGATTTTCTTTATCTTTAGGATAGCGTAGAATAAAGCCATATTGGCTCAACTGATTTAAAAACCAAGTATATTGAGGATGTTTTTCAACGTCTTCAAATTTATATTGATCTAAAGCAATATCAAGACCTAAGCCTGTGGTATGTTCACTGTGACTAGGACGTGAGCACGTTTCATCGGCTCTTTCTACGCTATAAGTTTCTACCATATGATTATAGATTTCTTTTTGCCATGAAGTTGAGCGATAGCCAGAGGCAACATAAAGTTCAAATCCTTTATTGGTGCAGGCTTGTTTTAAGGCTTGAAAATCATCATAAACAACTTTTCGAGCAGTATGTTTACGATAAGGTGTCCCATAAGTTCCTGGGCTGGTATTGATTTCAACAAGATCACTTGGCTCATAATTTTCATCAAGTTGATAATATTTATTAACAAGAGTATTTAAAGCATTAGGATTTTCTTGTTTAATAATTTTTTGATAAAAATCATAATCACGATTCATATTTACAAGTGTATAGACTTCTTTTTTTGTTAAATCAGGATGTGATTTTTGATAGTTATTGTAGCGCTCTTTATATTCTTTATGATAATAACTGATAGTTGTTTTCTTTTTAGTTGATGTTTTTGTTTCTTTTTGTTTGGTTTTAGGAATGAAGAGAAGAAAACCTAAAATACATACAATAAGAAATACGAGAACTATTTGTTTTCTTTTCATATGAACCTCACATTTTTATTTTAATATCTTTATTATTAATTGTTTCTTGAATGTAAGTTTTAAATTCTTCAATAATATTTGGTTGATTTTTTAAAATCGTATGTTGACTTGCCAGTTCTTGCGTATAGTCTTGAAGTGGGTAAATAGTGACAACATCATCATTATAATGATTGATTAAAGGAATATAAGTGATATTTTCAATAGATATGTTGTTTGCTTTTTTAACGAAATCTAATGAAATCATACCTTCTAATTGATTATAAACACCTTTCATTGTACTTAAAAAATTTCCTAAAGAATAGATCACAAGTGTATTGTTGATTTTTTCAATAGGTTGAATTTGATGAGGATGATTTCCAATAACTACATCAACACCTAAATCAGCAAAATACTGAGCATATTCTTTTTGTAAATCAGAAATTTGAGAAACATCTTCTTTGCCCCAATGACAAGCAACGATAATGACATCACTTTGTTCCTTTGCCTTTTCAACATCTTCTTTAATTTGTTCTTTATCTAGTTGTCCTAATATATAAGGATATGTTTGAAGTTGATTACGATATTGACGTTTTGTGGCTTCATTGACGCCAAACGTATAAGAAAGGAAACTGAAACGAATGCCGTTTTTTTCAATAACACGGATTGTTTGACGATCTTCTTGACTGTCATATAGTCCGGAAAAAAGAATATTAGATTGTTTTTTCCATAACTGTGCTGAAGAAATAAGGGCATCTTTTCCTAAATCCATTGAATGATTTGTCGCACCACTTACCATATTAAAACCTGTATCTTTTAAATCTTCAATAAGCGCTTCAGGAGAATTAAAATTAGGGTAACCTTTAATACCATATTGATTACCAGCAATCAAAGTTTCCTGATTGACATAAGCTAGATCATGTTGAGAAATATATTTTTTTACATTTTGATAACAAGGCTTAAAGTTATATGTATTTCCATTTCTTGCAAACTTGAAGACATTTTCATGAATGATATTGTCACCTACAGCAACCATAGAAACTGTCGGATCATCTGCATGTTTTTTAGCCTTTTTTATACTTGTACGAGGTTGAACAGTAGAATTGTCATAGGAAATAAGTGCACAAAGTGTAAAAATTAAAAAGGTAATGACACATGTTGTTAAAATAATTTTCTTCTTATTATACTTTTTCAAAATAACACATCCTTTTCTTTTGACTATATATGTATTATTATTGATTTGCTAGTAAATAAACATTTTGGAGATAAGAAATGAAAAATAGTGAAACAAAAGAAGAATATGAAATAGAATATCAAAATGTCGATTATTATGGAGAATATAAATATTCTGATTTATTATCGAAATTATCGAATCTTGCAACTAAAAATGCGATAGAAATAGGTTTATGGAATGAAAGTTTTAATGGAAAATATGGCTGGGTTTTGGTTAAACAAACAGTAAAATTAAAAAGACCGCTTTTAATAGGAGAAAAACTCACTGTTTCTACCCGTGCTAAAGGAGAAAGAAAAATCCAATATTTTAGAACCTATGATTTAAAAGTCAATGATGAAGTCATTGGAGGTATTTATTCCATTTGGACATTAATAGATATTGAAAAAAGAAGAATTGTTAGACCACAAAAAGTAGGAATAAGTATTCCTGAATGTGAGGAATATCCAAGTTTTGTAGAAAAATATGAACCGCTTTTAGATATAGAAACTAAAAAAGTTCAAACAAGAAAGGTTAGCTATAGTGATATCGATTTAAACAAACATATGAACAATGCCCGTTACTTAGAGTGGGTCATGGATCTTCTACCTCAAGAAAAAAAGCAAGATTTCTTTATTGATGAAATGACAATGCATTATTTAAAGGAGATAGCACCTAAGAGTAGGGTGGATTTATATTATGGACAAGAAGATGATTGTTTTAAAATCGAATTTAAGATTGACGACCAGACACATTTTGTTATATCGGGAAGATTTAAAGAAAAGAAAGTATAATAGGATAAAGTATATCATAATGTAGTATATCGTAATATACTAAGAAAAGTGATTCTCATTTAAAACAAGAATCACTTTTCTTATCTATTAATACATTGTAGGAGTTGGAACTTCGTTTTTAGAAGTATCTTTTGCATCTGCGATACCTGCTTCGGTTGTAATGAACAATGAAGCAATACTGCAAGCATTTAATAAAGCACTACGAGTGACTTTGGTTGGATCAATGATTCCTTTTTCAAACATATCGACCCATTGCCCGTTTTTAGCATCAAAACCATAATTCTTTTGAGCGGTTTTTTGATTTTCAACAATATCTTCTGCATTATATCCAGCGTTTTCAGCAATTTGTTGAATTGGTGCAAATAATGCTTCCATCACAATGTGAATACCTTTTTGAACATCTACATTATCAGATCTTAATTGAGGTTTTACTTCTTTATAAGCTTCTACTAAAGCAGCGCCACCCCCAATAACAATACCTTCTTCAACAGCAGCTTTAGTAGCATTTAAAGCATCTTCAATACGTAATTTCTTTTCTTTTAATTCACTTTCAGTTGTTGCTCCAACTTTAATAGTCGCAACACCATTAGATAATTTACCTAAACGTTCTTTTAATTGTTTTTGATCATAAGAAGAAGTTGTTTTTGCTAATTGATTTTCAATGCTTTCAATACGTTGTTTTAAACTATCTGATTGATTATTACCAGAAATCATTGTTGTATGATCTTTTGTGACAATGATTTTTTTAACAGTTCCTAATTGATCCAATGTAACATCTTTTAATTCCATAGAAAGATCTTTATTAATAAAGGTACTACCTGTAAGAGCAGCAATATCTTCTAATGTAGCTTTTTGATTATCACCAAATCCAGGAGCTTTTGTTGCGACAACATTGAATGTACCTCTTAATTTATTTAAAACAAGGGTTGAAATAACTTCGTTTTCGAAATCATCAGCAATTAATAATAATGGTTTATTACTTTGAACGATTTGTTCAAGAACAGGAAGAATTTCTTGTAAGTTATTAATTTTATGGTTTGTGATAAAGATATAAGGGTTTTCCATTTCAACAGACATTTTATCTTGATTTGTGACCATGTATGGAGAAACATAACCTTTATCATATTGCATACCTTCATTGATTTCTAAGATATTATCAAAGCTATTAGATTCATCAACATTGATAATACCGTTTTTACCAACTTTATCCATGGCAGAAGCAATCAATTGACCAATTTCTTCATTACCTGCAGAAATAGTAGCTACTGAAGCGATATCTTGATTTGTTTCAATCTTATGAGAATTTTTCAATACCACATCAGCAACGGCTTTACCTGCTTTTTCAATACCTTCACGCATTAAAACAGGGTTTGCACCTTTATCAACAGCTTTTAATCCATTCACAATCATATTTCGAGCAAGAATAGTAGCCGTTGTTGTCCCGTCACCAGCTACATCATTGGTTTTATTAGCAACTTCATATACAAGCTTAGCTCCCATATTTTCAAATTTATCTTCAAGTTCTATTTCCTTGGCAATGCTTACACCATCATTTGTAATCAATGGCGAACCATAACCTTTATCTAAGACAACATTACGTCCTTTAGGACCTAACGTCACACTTACAGCATCCGCTAATACATTAACACCTTTTAACATCGATTGACGTGCATCGTTTGAAAATCTTATTTCTTTACTCATAAATATCAGCCTCCTTATTCAAATTTTGCAATAATATCTTTTTCATCAATAACAATATAATCTTGATTAGCAACAGTTACTTTTGTACCTGAATATTCTTTGTAAATAACACGATCATTTTCTTTTAATGATGAAGTACATTCATCACCAACAGCAATGACACTTGCAATCGAAGGAACTTCTTTCTTTTCTGTTGATAAAACAATTCCACTTGTTGTTTTATTTTCCTTTTCTTCTTTTTTTATTAATACAAATTTATGTAATGGTTTAATCATACTCTTCACTCCTTTAGCACTCACTGTATCCTTGTGCTAATTTGTATTATAGTCGTTTATATTAACTGAATATGAATTTTTTAGCACTTTAGCAAATTAAGTGCTAAATATAGTTACAAAAAAGTACCTGCTTTACCAAATAAAAAAGATATTTTAAGATGTTGATGAAAGGAAGGATAAGAAATGATTAATAAAGAAAATTGGAAAGAAAATTATACACATATTTCAAATGAAGTTATTGATAATGAAAAGGTTTTAAGGGTTATTAAAAGTGGAAAAATTAATGAATATGATGAAAATACGTACGCTAAATTAGTTGATTCATCATTTCATAATGGAATTATTGAAGTAAAGATGCTTAGTCGTTTATTAAAAGAGGCACCAGATTTTGCGAGAGGATTTATTGGTATTGCATATCGTATTCATGAAGATGATACAAAATTTGAATCATTTTATGTAAGACCTACAAATGGTAGACAATGTGATGACCCGGTAAGGAAACAACATGGTTGTCAATATTTTTCTTATCCAACATATACATTTGCCTATTTTAGAGAACGCGGCATTACAAAATATGAAAATCAAGTAGACATTGACTTAAATGAATGGATCAGTTTAAAAGCGGTGATTGAAGATGAAAAAGCAATTTTCTATTTAAATGATGATCTTCAACCATCATTAGTGGTAGATCAAATGATTCATGATAAATCAATGAGAGGAAATATTGGTTTTTTTGTAGATATTGGAACAGAAGCTTTCTTTAAAGATTTAAAAATTACTTATTTTGATTAAAAGATAATTTCTAGAGGTCTAACAGCGTTAGATTTCTTTTTTATGGCTTTTATATTTTGTAATATTTAACCTTTTAAGTGGTAGAGATGTTAAAATTATATTCAATATCTTTTTTTGATGAGATTAGGAAAATTATTGCATTTTTAAATGTAGAAGATTTCCTTTTGACAAAATTTTAATTTGATATAATAAAGATAGAGGAAGGTGGAAATACCAATGAGAATGTATCTAATTATGAAAGATTTTATAAATTCAAATATATATCTCTCACTAGATTACTTTGTTCAAAAGTATGATGTTTCAAAAAGAACGATTCAAAATGACTTATCCTACTTAATGCGTATTTCTCCTCGAAAAGGTTTTACATTTCATAACAAAAGAGGTTCTGGATATCTCTTAGAAATAACAAATGAAGAATTGTTTAAAGATTTTATGGGAAGCTTAAATGAAGGTATTTATTTTCAGGTTAAAGAAAGACCAGCACAAATTTTAGCTTATCTTGCTGTTCAAACTGGATATATTTCTATGAATAATATTGCAGATACTTTTCAAGTATCTAAGACTGTTATAAAGCATGATATGAATGATGTTGAAAATCTAGCAAAGAGTTATCATTTTGAATTAGAAAGAAAAACACATTATGGTATTTTGTTACGTTATGAATTGACATCTTTTAAAAAGTACTTAGTTGAAGAATATTTAAATCAAAATGTTTTTATTCAAACGGCAGTAAATGATGTTATTGAAGAATTTAATGACATTGAACAAAAGTTAATTAGACAGTTGAATAAAGAAGGATTGAAAATCAACTATAATGAACTTTTAAATGTGATTGAGTATTTAAAAATTGTTATTTATATTGCACATAGACAAGATGAACAAAAAGAGGAATTTATTTTTGATAAAAATAATGAAATTCATCGAATTGTTGAATTCTTAGTTGGAATATTAGAAAAGAAATATGCTATAGGATTAAGTAAAAAAAGCATAGAAGAGATTTTAGAAGTTTTACAAAAAAATATAAAAAGAGAAATAGGTTCAATATCTTCTTTTACAAATTATTTAAAAGAAGACATTGAAGAATTTATAAAACAAATAGATGAAAAATATGATACGAAATTTCTTGAAGATGAAGACTTTAAGAAAATGTTGTTAACACATGTTTCATTATTAATAGATAGATTACATAATAAAATTTCATATCAAAATCCATTAGCCAATGAGCTAAATATTACATACCCAATGATGTTTAATATCGCTCTTCAATTTTGTAGCATGTTACATGAAAAATACAACGTTGAAGTGACATTTGATGAAATTGGTTTTGTAGCGATGCATTTTGCATCACATATGGAAAAGGAAAAACAAGGTAAATTGTTATCTTATAATCGTATTGGAATTGTTTGTTCATCAGGTGGTGGAAGTGCTTATATGATTAAGATACAAATTGAATCATTATTTCCTCAAGCAGAGGTACAAACATTTTCATTTTTACAACAAGATGAATTGAAAACATTTCAACCTGATTTAATTTTTACAATCATGCCTTTATCTCAAGAAATCAAGGCACCAATTATTTATATTAAAGCACTACTTGATGATAGAGATTTAGTTAAGATTAAACAAATTTTACAATGTGAAGAATATGATCCTTATACTTTGATTCAAGATAATCCTATGTATTATTCATTTTTTTCTAAAGATTTTTTTAAATTTATAGAAGCAGATAGTTATGAAAATATTATTCGGATGATGGGACAAGAATTAGAGGAAAAAGGTTATGGTAAAAAAGGCTATACTGATTTGATTTTTGAACGTGAATCGTATGTAAGTACTATTTATACAAACGGAGTTTGTATACCCCATCCACTTGAAACAGATGCACTTAAAAATATGATTTCTGTAGCTATTTTAAAGAAACCATTTGTACAAAATGGCAAAGAAATAAAAATAGTTTTTATGATTTGTTTAAAGAAAGATCAAGTCGAAATATATAAAGTAATAACTAAAAAGTTATATCGTTTAATGCAAAAGAGTAATTATGTTGAAATGTTAACGAAGGTTGATTCTTTTGAAGAAATGATGAGTTTAATGAAAGAAATAGGAGGTGGAAATAATGAATAGTGAATTGCTAAAAGAATTGAGTAATGCTGATAGTGTAGCATCAGTAGAAGATGAAGTAAGATCGATTCTCTATCGAGAATTAGCAAAATATAGTGATGAAGTTTTTAGTGATCGTTTAGGAAGCATTATTTTTCATAAAAAAGGGACTTCACCAAATCCTTTAAAAATCATGTTTTGTGCTCATATAGATGAAGTAGGTTTTATGGTAAGACATATTTCTGATATTGGTTTTGTATATTTAGTAGCTTTAGGTTCAGTTTTAAATAAAAGCAAAGAAATGCAAATGGTTAGAATTACGACGCAAGATGGTAAAAAAGTGGAAGGCTTATTAAATGTGACTAAAGATAGCAACGGTAACGTTAAAGAAATGTACGTTGATATTGGAGTTGATAGTGCAGATGAAGTAAAAGCTTTAGGAATTGATGTTGGTGACATGGTTTGTTTTGCTAGTGAAGCAAGACAGATTCAAGATAAAGTGATTGCTGGCAAGGCAATGGACGATCGAACAGGATGCTATGTCATGATAGAAGCGATGAAAAGAATTCATGGAGATGTTGAAAATGATATTTATTTTGTAGGAACAAGTAGTGAAGAAGTTGGTGTAAGAGGTGGTAAAACAGCGACGCATCTTATTGATCCTGATATTGTTTTTGCACTTGATGTTGCGAATAATCCAGAACTTGTTAAAAACTATACGAACCATCGTTTAATTGGTAAAGGACCAATGATTGTTCATTATGACAAAACTCTTTCACCAAATAAAAAACTGATTAAATACGTTAAAGAATTAGGCAATGAACATGGAATACCTTATCAAAGCGATATGTTCGGTGGAGGAGGAACAGATGCTGGAAATGCACACTTAGAAAAAGGTGGACGTTTGGCACTTGTTTTAGGAATACCACTTAGATATTGTCATGGATCTTATTCATTTGTTCATAGTGATGATTTAGAAAGTTTGACACAGTTAGTTAACTGCTTAATAGATCATTTGACATATCAAGATTATCAAAATTTTATTAATTTTATTGGAGGATAAACAAATGACAGAAACGGAACAAATTATTGTAGGATTAATTTCTTCAGCTGGACAAAGCAAATCTTTAGCTTTTGAAGCGTTGAAGAAAGTAAAAACAGGTGAATATGATGAAGCAAGAAAGATATTAGAACAAGCTAAAGAAGCTGATTTACAAGCTCACACTGTTCAAACAAAGCTTATTCAAGCCGAAATGTCAGGCTCTGGAAATAAGCCGGAAGTTGGGTTATTAATGGTTCATGCACAAGACCATTATATGACTTCTCAATTAGCAAGAGATCTAATTGAAGAACTAATAAATGTATTTGAAGCAAAGGAGGGTAAATAATGAGAATTGTATTATGCTGTGCAGGTGGACTTTCTACAACAATGCTTATGAATAGTATGAAAGATACAGTACATAACAGTGCAAAATTAAATGATGCTGATTTTGATTTTATCGCTATTCCAATTGATATTCTACAATCTGAAGCAGACAATTGTGATGTTTTAGTTTTAGGGCCACAAGTTGCACATAAATTAGATGCAGTAAAACCTATCATCGAACCTCGTAAGATTCCTTATGTTATTGTTGATCAAGAAACATATGGAAAAATGGATGGGGCAACTGTCATGAAACAAGCGTTAATTGCGCGTAGAAAAGCAGATTTAAAAAAATAATTTTATGGGGAGGAAAAAACGATGTACTCAAAATTTGAGAACTTTATGAAAAAGTATTTAGCACCGCTTGCTGATAAAATGGATAAAGAAGTTCATTTGAGCGCTGTTAAAAAAGCAATGGTTGCAATGACACCATTGTTAATTATCGGTAGTTTTTGTTTGATCCCAGAAGCAATTCCAAATATGATTGGAAAAAATCATGTAATTTCTCAATGGATCTTAACAAATTTGGATATTATCTATATTCCTTATAATGTAGGTATGGCTTTAATGTCAGTTTATGTTACTGTAATCATTGCATATCAATTAGCTAACTCTTATAAGTTAGATATTCCAGGATGTGTAACAATGGGATTAGTATCATTCTTAATGTTAGTTGTAGAATTCACAGAAGATGGTGGAATTTCTAAAACTTATTTAGGACCTAAAGGTTTATTCTGTGCAATGTTTGCAGGATTTATCGCTGTTGAATTATTCCGTTGGTGTAAAAAGAAAAACTTTACAATCAAGATGCCAGATACAGTACCTGATTTCGTATCTCGTTCTTTTGAAATGATTCCTATTTCAGTAATCATTATTGGGTTCTTCTTAATTGTACGTATTGTTTGTGTCAATGTATTAAATACAATGCCACCATTAATCTTTACAGCAATCTTTGCACCATTAGTAGGATCTATGGATAATCCAATTGCTTATACTTTCTTAAAAATGTTACAAGCTTTAATATTCTTCTTTGGTATTCATCCATCAGTATTAAGCCCAATTACAAGTCCAATTTCGACTCAATTCTTAGCAGAAAATATTGCTGCTGTTCAAGCTGGTCATGTAGCAACTCACTTCTATGCTCCTGGACCTGAATCAGCATTTGGTAACTTTACAGGTAGTGGTGTTACTATTGGTTGTGTATTCTGGTGCTTAATGAGTAAGAATAAAGCTTTAAAACAAGTTGGTAGATTATCATTTATTCCAGCATTATTTGGAATTAATGAACCAATTCTATTTGGTGCGCCAATCGTATTAAATCCAATGTTCTTTATTCCATTTGTTATTTGTGGTGGTATTATTGGTTCATTAGGTGGATGGGCGATGTATTTAGGTATTATGAAATGTTCAACCTTTACACCACCATATGTAGGTGTATTCCTAGAAGGATTCTTAACGAATATGGATCCTATGTCTATAGTTGTTAATGCAGTACAATTAATACTATCTATTTTAATATGGTATCCATTTGTTAAATCATATGAAAAAACTTATGGTAATAAAGAAGAAGAAACTAATGCTATCAGTGCAGAAGATGCAGCTATCTTAGACGATTTAGACTTAGACTTCTAATTAATAGGCAAGTTTCGACTTGCCTTTATTTGTAGGAGGATTAAAAATGGCAAAAAGAATAAATAAAATACAAGAATTTTTAGATGAAAAAGATATAGATGCTTTATTAATTAAAAGTAAAACAGTAAAAAAATGGATGAATACTATGACTGGTAGTGGTTGTCAAGTATTGATTACAAAAGAACATGGCTATTTAATTGTAGATGGGCGTTATATTACAGAAGCCAAAGAAAAAGAACATGATTTAGAAATTATATTACATAATCCACATTTAACGGGACGTAATTATTTAGGAACAGTAGAAGAAATATTAAAAAAAGAAAAATGTAAAACGCTAGGAGTAGAAGCGTATCAAGTATTAGTGAAGGAATATCAAGAAATAGAAAAATTAGGGATAGAAGTTCTTTTATTGGATCAAGAAATTGCTCATCTTCGTATTGTTAAAGAAGATGAAGAAATTGAAGCTATGAAAAAATCAATTGCAATTACTGATGAAATCTATCAAAAAGTAATTGAACACATTCATGTAGGGATGAGTGAATATGAAATTAGCGCTTTAGTGCAATATTATTCAATTGCATCTGGTGCACAACAAATGTCTTTTGATACAATAGTAGCAACAGGTGAAAGAACAGCTTTACCACATGGTCGTCCAACTTCAAGAAAAGTAAAAGCTCATGAACCTATTATGATTGATTTTGGTATTCAATATCAAAATTATCAATCAGATATGACACGTATGTGTTTTATTGGAGAACCTGATCCAAAAATCAAAGAAATCTATGATGTTGTTTTAAAGGCACAACTCGCTGGTCTTGGTGCTATTAAAGCAGGAGCTAAGGGAAAAGATGTTGATAAAGCAGCTAGAGATGTGATTGAGGCTGCAGGTTATGGTGAATATTTTAATCATGGTTTAGGACATGGATTAGGAATTGGTGAAGATGGTGAAGGACCAACTTTAAATTCAAAGAGTGAAACAGTTTTACAAGAACATATGATGATGTCTTGTGAACCAGGTGTTTATGTTCCTGGTGTTGGTGGTGTTCGTATTGAAGATGATGTTGCTATTATTGATGGTGTAGGTGTACCATTAAATAAAACAACAAAGGATTATATTATTTTGGAGGAAAAATAAATGAAGTATGATTTTAATGAGTTTCATAATCGTTTAGGTACTTATTGTACACAATGGGATTATATACAAGATCGTTTTAATAAAAAGGATTTAATACCATTTTCAATATCTGATACAGATTTTATTATTCCTAAACCTATTACTGAAAAAATATTTGAGGTGGCACATCATCAAATTTATGGATATACAAGATGGAATCATCATGATTTTAAATCATCTATTACAGGATATTTTGAAAGAAGACATCATACACATATTGAAGAAGATTGGATCTTATATAGTCCTACTGTGATGTATTCAGTTTCCTTATTGATTCGTTTATTAAGTCAACCTCATGATAAAGTATTAACATTTGAACCTATGTATGATTCATTTTATACAGTTATCCAAGATAATGATAGACAATTAGTTGCTCATCGTTTAATATCAAAAGATGGGACATTTGAAATAGATTTCGATCTTTTTGAAAAACAAGTACAAGAATGTCAATTATTATTGCTTTGTTCTCCACATAATCCAACAGGAAGAATTTGGACAAAAGAAGAAATGGATCAAATAATAAAGATATGTAAAAAATATCAAGTAAAAATTATTTCTGATGAAATTCATATGGATATTCAATTAAGAGATAGAAAACATATCCCTTTATTATCTTATATTCATGAATATGATGAACTTTATACAGCAGCCTCATCTAGTAAAACATTTAATACACCAGGATTAATTGGTTCATATTTAATGATACCAAATGAAGAAGTTAGAGAAAAATTCTTGATGCACACAAGAAGAAAAGATTTCTTAAATTCTGTAAGTATTTTTGGTATGTATGCGACAATGATAGGTTATACACAATGCGATGATTATATTGATCAACTTAATGATTATATTAAAGAAAATATGAAAATTGTAGAAGAATTTATAAAAGAAGAGTTGCCTGATTTTAAATTTAAAACACCAGATGGAACTTATTTAGCTTGGATTGATGCAAGAGATGTTCCATATACTGCTGAAGAAATACAAGATGCTTTAGTGAATGTTGGTGGAATTGGGATTATGAAAGGTGAAATTTATGGTGGCCCAAAATATTTAAGAATGAATATAGGGTGTCCACAATCTAAATTAAAAGAAGGATTGCGAAGATTTAAAATAGCAATGGATGCATTATATTCAAAATAGGAGGTATTTATTATGCATTATTTATTAATTAAAATTCAATTACTGTGGGCTAAACATACAAAATGGCTAGATAGAAATCCTGTAAAAGTTCCAGTAAGTAAACGTGTTATAGCTTATGCTATTGATTGGGCAGTTGGCGGTATTATTAGTGGTTTTCCTGCTGTTTTATTCTATGGGGGAGTTACTGGTAGATCAGATATGTTTAGTGATCTTTATGTTTTTCCTAGCTTAGGTTTTCCAACGTATTGGTCCTATCTTGCAGGTATATTATGTATTGTTGTGGCTTTTGTTTATTATATTTATATTCCTTATAAGAAATATCCAGGACAAACACTCGCAAAACATTGGTTAAAAATAAAGATTGTAAATAATGATGATTATAGTGATGTGAGTTTAAAAACTTTGATTATTAGACAAGGGGTTGGATTATTCTTATTAGAAGGTTCGGCTATTATTGTTACTAATTATTTAAGACAAATGCTTACACTAGCAACAGGTTTCTATTTTGACTATTATTTAAAAATGATTGGTATGGTTATTACAATGATTTCAGGAGTTTTTGTTCTAGGATCAGCTTCTCAAAGAAGTATCCATGATTATCTTGCTAAGACAAGAGTTGTGGGTGAAGATGAAAAACCAGCAAAAAGAAAAGAAAAAAAGAATAAAAAAATAAAAAGAAAAAATAATGCATAATAGTAAAATATAAAGAACAATGTCTTATCATTACATTGTTCTTTTTTTATACAATTTGAATGAAAAGAGAATTGATGACTTCAGTCAGTTGAGCACATGAAATGTGCGAAATAGAAAACCACCTGCTATGCGGGTGGTGCAATAATAAATAGTGGCTAAAAAAGCAAATTCTTTAGCACATCGTCTTCACACCAAAGTATAGACGAAAAGTGATATATAATCAACGAAGGAAAGATATAGGAGAAATATTGAGAACACTCTGCCGATATAAAGGGTGGAGATAATAGAAGGGCATTTGATGAGTGATCATGTACATATGTTAGTAATGATACCACCAAAGTTAAGTGTGTCATCATTCATGGGATACTTGAAAGGGAAATTAGCATTGATGATTTTTGATAGACATGCAAACTTGAAATATAAGTATGGAAATAGACCTTTTTGGGCAGAAGGGTATTATGTGAGTACAGTAGGATTAAATGATCAAACCGTCGCAAAATATATAAGAGAACAAGAGTAACATGATATTGCAATGGATAAATTAAGTGTGAAAGAATATGATGATCTTCAACCATTATTAGTGGTCGATCAAATGATTCATGATAAATCAATGAGAGGAAATATTGGTTTCTTTGTAGATATTGGAACAGAAGCTTTCTTTAAAGATTTAAAAATTACATACTTTGATTAACAAAGAATGTGATTATCAATTTTTTATTAAGTAAAGGATTAAATAATAAATTGATGTTAAAAAGTGCTATTACAAAATGTATTATCGTAATAGCCTTTTTGTATACTTTAAAATCTTATATTATATGAATTGATAAGATATAAAAATTAGATAAAAGGAAAAATATTTAACTGGTTAAATGACATATATACATAATTTTAATACCGTAGCTGTCAAATAGACGTATGTTGTTCATTTTTTTGAGAGTTAAAAGAATTAATATTTTCCTCTCATTAAATGTACAGAGGCAAGAATAATATCAATTATATATTTAATAGAATATTCATTATATTTATTTTCTAATGAAGGAACAAAAAGCTTTTCATCGAAGAAGTTTATAGAAATATCATCATTACAAGTAATTAACCAAGTTTTGATATTAAGTTTTTTAATTTTTGATATAAGCTTTTTATCAAGCCTAAAGATTGTGCCATTAGTAGATATAACAATTAATAACTTTCCTTGAGAAAAATAAGTGTTTTCAAAATCAATATCACAAATAACAACTGGGATAAATAAAGAACTGAACTTTGTTTGTATATAATTGCAAAGAATCCTATTGTCACCTTGAGCATAAAGATATATAACATTACTTTGTAAGATATCATTAACTAATTTATTTAGAAGAGAATTATTTAAATTGGTAGATATGTAGTCTATCATTTTTATAATATTGGTTGAAAATAACTTGATATTATGTGGCAAGTCATTTTCTTTAGAAAATATTGTAGTTTTTTCATTTATTTGTTTACTATAATCTAAGCATGCATCTCTAAACTCTAAATATGAATTGTATCCCAAATTTTTTACACATTTTGATATTTGCCCTTTTGATGTATAGCATTTTTTAGCGACATCTTCAATCGTTAAATGATTAATGATATGGATATTAGATTTAATATATGCACAAAATATATACATCGATGAAGTAGGGGCATATTTGTTTAAAAATTCATTGATTTTATCTACAAGCATAATAACTATTTCTCCGTTCTAGATAAATTATACTCAAAAAAATCTCATTGTCATTAAATACAATGAGATTTTTATAATTACTATAACACGTTACCATTACTTTCAATTACTTTTTTGTACCAGTAAAAAGAATCTTTTTTATATCTTTTCCATGTTCCTTGACCATAATCGTCTGCATCTACATATATATAACCGTAACGTTTACTTCTTTCAGAAGTTCCAGCACTAACAATATCAATACATCCCCATGAGGTGTATCCAATAACGGGTATACCTTCGTCAATACATTTACCGATTTGGTCAATATGTTCCTTTAAGTACTTTATTCTATAATCATCGTGTATTTTTTTATCTGATGTAAGGATATCATATGTACCAAGACCATTTTCTGTAATAAAAATTGGTTTACGATATCTATCCCAAATTTCATTGATTGCTATTCTAAGTCCAATAGGATCAATCTGAAATCCCCAATCTGTAATTTCTAATGAATTGTTTCTTATTTTTTCAGGATGAAATTCATCATATCTTTTTTGTTCAGGAAGGAAGGCAAGAATTTTATCCTTTTTATTAATTTTTTCACCGGTACAATTACTGTAGTAGTAACTAAATGAATTGAAATCAACTGTATTTTTATTTATTATTTCTAAATCATCATATTCTATTTTAATATTGATCTTATTTTTTCTAAAATATTTTTTTGCATAAGAAGGGTATATTCCTTTTGATAATACATCAAAGAAAAAATAATTGATTCTATTTGCATTTTGTGTCAATAAGACATCTTTTGGAGAATTTGTATATGGATAAAATAATGACATACCTACCATAGATCCAATTTTGAAATTTGGATTTATTTTTTTTGAAATTTTTTTAACTAAGGCACTTGCAACAAATTGATGATGTAACGCTTGAAAAGTTGCACTATTTGGATTGCATGTTTTTTCAATGAATATTGCAGCACCAGAATAGGGAACGTTTAATGACATATTTATTTCATTGAACGCAATCCAATACTTTACTTTATCTTTGTACCTTGTTAAACACGTTTTAGCATATTTTATAAATAAATCTATTAATTCTCTGCTTTGCCAACCATTATATTTTAATGCTAAATTTAAAGGGGTTTCGTAATGTGATAGTGTTACTAAGGGTTCGATGTTATATTTCAATAATTCATTAAACACATTGTCATAAAATTTTAATCCTTCTTCATTCGGTACTTTTTCTTCACCAGTAGGATAAATTCTAGGCCAACTAATCGACATTCTAAAACATTTAAATCCCATCTCGGCCATTAAAGCAATATCTTCTTTATAATGCTCATAAAAATGAGAACCTTCACGTTTAGGATAATATTCATTTTTGTGTAAGCCATGCAATATTTCATTAACGGTTTGGTAGGAAACAACTTCTGTATTTTTGCCTTTACTAATATTTTTTGGTACAAATTTTACCATATCAGCTGTACTTAGCCCTTTGCCATCTAAATTATAACCGCCTTCTAATTGATTGGCGGCAGTTGCCCCACCCCATAAAAAATTTTTTGGAAAGGTACTCATTATTTATTTTCCTCATTTTCTAGCATTTGTTTGTTAGCCATATTGACAAAAGGAAGATAGATTAGTACACAAATTATAAATACAATAATAACGGAAAGTGCGGTTCCTAATGAGCCACCCGCGGATAAGAATGCTTTGATTGGTTGAGGTGTTGTCCATCCAACGTCTAATGTTCCGGGCAAAACGATACCAGATGATATTAATAGAGCACCAATTCCCATAGAAATAAGGGGCGACAAAATAAAAGGAACTATTAGTATTGGATTTAAAACAATTGGCATTCCAAAGATAATTGGTTCATTTATACAAAATAATCCGGGAACTAGAGATAACTTGGCCGTCTTAGTATAATCGTCTCTTTTCCAGTTGCTTTTTTTTGACAAGATTAATATAGCAACAATTAAAGCTAAGGTGTTTCCTGTTCCACCAATGCAGCCATAGTTTTCAAATAGTGTAAACCATGTGATTGGATAAGGTGAGCCGGCAACTGTTCCTGCTTGAGCAGCATATTGCAAATTAGCAACATTTAATGCAGAATATAATGCAACATGAATAGGTTGAACGGTAAATGTTCCATGAATACCAACTGACCAAAGAATCATAGCAATAAGTATTAAAATCAATGGTGTTATTGGAGAGGTACCTATCAATTGAATAGGAGATTTTAATATATTATATAATAGTGTATTAATTCCTTCCGGTTCAAAAAAATGAATAATGTAAGCAACTATTGCAAACATAAAAATAATAATTGAGGAAGGAATAACTACTCTAAACGAATTTGCAACTTCTGGTGGTACTTGAGCTGGCATTTTAATATGTAATTTTTTATTTTTAGATAATTTGCTAAATAAATACCCAACTAGTAGACCAATAAAAATTGCTACAAATAATCCATTTGCTCCTAGATAGGAATCTGTTAGCATATTGTCTGTTTTAGGAGGATATAAAGTAAAAAATACAGCAAGGGCAGTTAGACCAGCTTTTGTTTCATCTTCATGATGTTGTCGAGCCATGTTTTTTGCTATCAAAAATACAATGAAAATAGCCATAATATTAATTGTTCCATTTTGAATAGGAGATAAAATATCTTGATATTTATCTAATTCTGGAATGACAGAAATTAATAATTGTCCAATAAATCCTGTTGAATTAAAGACTACACAATTTATGCATACTGCTATTGATCCAACAAATGTTAAAGGAAAAATTTGTATAAATGCATCTCTAATTGCAATTAATCCTTTTATATTATTAAGTTTAACTGCAAAAGGAATAAAGTGCTTTTCAAAAAAGTCATTTAATTTTTTCATAGTTATCACCATCTTTCTATTATTTTTTATTTATTAGATGAATATTATCATTAAAAGAGATGAAATCATGATAATACACATAAAATAAATAAAAGTGTAAAAGTATCTCTTTATGCTTAAAGTATATATAGGAATACTTGTAAATTCAAAAAAGTTTCCATAATAGGAAACTTTTTTAATGCAACGAATATTCAAGTTATCTTATTATCTTTTCCATATCTAAGGGAAGGGGACATTCAATTTTTATTGTTTGATAAGTTAATGGATGAATAAATTTTAAACAATAAGCATGCAAAGCCATTCTCTTGATCTTAGAAGAAACTTTTCCATAAAGTGAATCACCAACAATAGGATGATGTAAATGATTCAAATGAACTCTTATTTGATGTTTTCGACCAGTTTCAATTTGACATTTTACAAGAGTATAATTTCCTTTTGTTTTAATTTCTTTAAAATGTGTTAAAGCATCTTTACCTGTTTTAGAAATACACATTTTATTTTTACTATGACGGTCTTGACCGATAGGTAAATCAATAGTCATTTCTCTTTTAGGTAAATGTCCTTGAATGATTGCAAGATAAGTTTTCTTGATTTCTTTAGAAGCAATTAAAGCATCAAAGTAAGGTTGTAAAAGTGCACATTTACAAAACATCACAAGACCGGTTGTATCTCTATCTAAACGATGAAGATAACGAATCGGTAAATCTTGATAGCTTTGTTGGTAATAATAACTCACATAATTACAAAGAGTATTTTTTTTACTTTTATCATCAGGATGAATAATGAGGTTACTTGGTTTATTGACGACACAAAGCAAGTCATCTTCATAGATGATATCTAAGGAACTTTCTTCTTCGATAAAATCTCTGCCTTGTTCATAGGCTTTAATTGAAAGAATATCTTTATCTTTTAAAATGGTTTGATAATCAACATAAGTATTATTTAAAGTATAGTCTTTATTTTGACGAAGTAAGTGAATTGTTTTTTTAGAAAGATGCAGATAATGAAAGAATTCAAGAAGTGTCATTCCTTGAATTCTTTCATCAATTTCTATTACTAAATGATTCTTTTCTTTATGATAATGCATAAACTGTTACTTTGATATCAATTGTGATATCTAAACCTTGTAAAGTATCTAAAACGCCACGTTTTTCTTTTTTAATATGATAATAGTGTGGTGTCATCATTAAAAGATTTAAAGCATCTTCACGATTAGAAATATGAACTTTTTCTTTAAAGTCATAACTTTTCACTTGATTAAAATCTAAACGAATATACTTATCACTCTTTACTTTGATTTCATCATAAATCAATTCTTTAATTTCAATTAAATGTTGATTATTAGCAGTAACATGAACAATATAACCATCTTCTTTTAATGCTCTTTTTAATTCATCTTGATTTACTACTGTAAATAAAGCACAGATAAAATCTAAACTATGATCTAAGATAGGAATATTTTTAGAATTTCCTACAATCCAAGTAACATCTTTACGATAACGTGTCGCCATATCAATAGCAATCTTGGAAATATCTAAACCATAGATATCACTGTTTTCAAAATGTTTCTTTAAACCTTGAGTATAATATCCTTCTCCACATCCTAAATCTAAAATACTTAAATCGTCTTGATGTTTGAATTCATCAATACACGTAATCACTTGATTTAAGATAGGATCATAATAACCTTTATTTAAGTATGCTTTTCTTGCGACAAGAGATTCTTTACTATCTCCTGGATTATTGGTAGCTTTATCAGGGTTTAATAATAAATTGATATATCCTCTTTTAGAAATGTCATAACAATGATTGTTTTCACATTTAAGTGTTTTGTTTTCTAAATGAAGTTGTTGATGACATTTGGGACAAGCTAATAATTTCATAGTATCACCTCGAATGTATTATAACAAAAGACAATCTAAAAATTAACTGAATTTAAGATGAAATTGTGTTACTATTAAGGGCAAGGGAGGGATGCTTGATGTTTTTTAGAAAGAAACAAAAAGTAGACTTAGATGCTAAGTTTAAAGAAGTGTATCGTGAAGTAAATAAAATTACGGCTGATGCTGGAAATGAATTAGATGTGACAATCAAATATTCACAATTGAAATTAGCTTGTCGTAAGTATGATGAATTGATTGATTTGATTCATCAAGGAGCCAATTTTGAAGAAAAACATTTTCTTTCTTTAAAAGAAAGTGTAGAGGAAGAAACAAAGAGAGTAGAAGGTTTATTAGATGAAGATTAAAGCATATAAGAAGGATTTTGATTATACGTATACTTTAGGAGTTTTTGAAACGATTGAGTTATTAAAAAATCGACCTGATCTTGTTTTAAGAGTATATATAAAAAGTAATTCTTATAAGAATAAAGGTATTCCTATCATTGATGAAATTTGTAGAGAAAAACATATTGAATTAATTGAAAGTGATAATACAATTCAAAAATTATCTAAAAAAGATAATTGTTTTGCGATTGCTATCATTAAAAAATATGAAATGACTTTACAAGAAGGAAATCATGTTGTTTTAGTAAATCCTGGGGATATGGGGAATATGGGAACAATTATGAGAACAATGTTAGGATTCAATTATTATAATTTAGCGATTATTAGACCAGGTGTCGATGTTTTTGATCCTCGTGTTTTAAGAGCTTCAATGGGAGCAATGTTTCATTTAAATATTGAGTATTTTGATAGTTTTGAAGATTATTTAAAAAGATTTCCAAGTCATGATATTTATACCTTGATGTTAAAAGGGGCAACGAATATTCATAAGGTTGAATCCCCAAAAGGGTATCATTCTCTTGTTTTTGGTAATGAAAGTAGTGGCTTACCGGATGGGTATTTAGATTATGGAAAATCTATTTTTATTCCTCATAGTCATTATATAGATTCATTGAATCTTTCTATGGCTTTAGGAATGACTTTAATGCATTTTTCAAAAGATGAATTTAAAGATAAAGAAGTGTTATAGGAGAGAAAAGTATGTTTGATTTTGATGAAGTTGTAGATAGAAAAGGAACAAATTGTGCTAAATGGGATACGATTGAAGCAAATAATAAACCTAAAGATGTGTTACCTATGTGGGTTGCGGATATGGATTTTAAATCGCCAAAGGAAATTGAAAATGCTTTAGTTAAAAGAATAAGACAAGGTGTTTATGGTTATTCATTTGCGCCAGATGAATATTTTGATGCGGTTATTTCTTGGATGAAAAGAAGACATGACTTTGATATCAAGAAAGAATGGATTGTACCAACACCAGGTGTGGTAACAGCAATTAAATTATGTGTGAATGCTTATACAAAGGAAAATGATGCCATCATTATTAATAAACCTGTTTATTATCCGTTTGATTTTTCAATTGAATTAAATCATCGTAGAATTATTGAAAATGAAATGGTTTATAAAGAGAATTCTTATGAAATGGATTATGTAGCTTTTGAAAAAGCAATTGTAGAAAATGATGTTAGAATGTTTATTTTATGTAATCCATATAATCCAATTGGAAAAGTATGGAAAGAAGATGAATTAAAACAAATTGGTGAAATTTGTAAGAAACATCATGTTTTAGTCATTGTTGATGAAATTCATGAAGATTTTGTTTATGGGGATCATATACATATTCCTTTCTATAATGTAGATGAAAGTTATAAAGAATTCTCTGTTGTTTTAACGGCACCATCAAAAACATTTAACTTAGCAGGACTACAAACATCTAATATTATTATTGCGGATGAAAAATTAAGAAAAGCTTATCAAGAAACAATGAATCGTTATGGGGTTAATGAACCAAACTTCTTAGGTATTATTGCTTGTATGACAGCCTATAATGAATGTGAATTATGGGTAGATGAAATGTTGGAATATGTTTATGATAACTTTACTTATTTCGATGAATTCTTAAAAGAAAATTTACCTCATATTCATTTAGTTAAACCTGAAGGTTTATATTTAGGATGGGTTGATTTTAGAGAATGTGGTTTAAATAAAGATGAATTAGAAAAAACAATGTTAGAAAAAGCCGGTTTATGGTTAGATGAAGGATATATCTTTGGAACGGGTGGAGAAGGTTTTGAAAGGTTTAATCTTGCAATTCCTCGTAGTGTTTTAGAAGATGCATGTCAAAGATTGTTAAAAGCTTTTGGAAAATAAGGTTTTTATGATAAAAACTATGGAAATTCTAAATAAAAGATAGTATTATATAACCGAAAAAAAGAAAAGGAGATTTGTTATGGGATTAGTATCAGCAACAGAAATGTTAAAGAAAGCTAAAGAAGGACATTATGCAGTAGGTCAATTCAATATCAACAACTTAGAATGGACTAAATCAGTATTATTAACTGCAGAAGAATTAAAAGCACCAGTAATCTTAGGTGTTTCAGAAGGTGCTGCTAAATATATGACTGGATATACAACAGTTGCAGCAATGGTTAAAGCAATGGTAGAAGCATTAAATATCACTGTACCAGTAGCTTTACACTTAGATCATGGTTCATACGAAGGAGCTAAAGCTGCTTTAGATGCAGGTTTCTCTTCAATCATGTTTGATGGTTCTCATTATGGAATCGAAGAAAACATTGAAAAAACAAAAGAAATCGTTGAATTATGTCATTCAAAAGGTGTTTCAGTAGAAGCAGAAGTTGGATCAATCGGTGGAGAAGAAGATGGTGTCATCGGTAAAGGTGAAGTAGCAGATCCAAAAGAATGTAGATCAATCGCAGACTTAGGAGTAGATTTCTTAGCTGCAGGTATCGGAAATATCCATGGTAAATACCCAGCAAACTGGGAAGGTTTAGACTTTGATGCATTAGATGCAATCCAAGCTGAAACTGGAAAATTACCATTAGTATTACATGGTGGTTCAGGAATTCCTGATGAAATGATCAAAAAAGCAATCACTTTAGGAGTATCTAAAGTAAATGTAAACACTGAATGTCAATTATATTTCCAAGAAGCTACACGTAAATACATTGAAGCTGGAAAAGATTTAGAAGGAAAAGGATATGATCCTCGTAAATTATTAGCACCAGGTGCAGAAGCTATTAAACAATGTGTTAAAGATAGAATGGAAGTATTCGGTTGCATCGGTAAAGCTTAATCAATTAAAAAAGCCTTCGGGCTTTTTTTGTTTATGTGAAATCTCTTTATTAAGTTGTTTTTTTAATGAATTTATAATATAGTATTAGGGAGTATAGATAGAAGAAAAGGGGTAAAGTCATGAGTGAAATTATTGCTATTGAAGGCGGACATAAATTAAATGGTACAGTAGAAATTTCGGGTGCAAAAAATGCCACTGTAGCACTTATTCCGGCAATTATTTTAGCGGATAGTCCTGTAACAATTTATGGTGTACCAGAAATTAGTGATGTCGATGCTTTAGCAGTTTTATTAGAAGAACTTAATTGTACAGTATTAAGAAGTCATGATAGTTTAATTGTTGATCCCTCTCGTATGGAAAATGTTCCATTAGTATCTGATGCTGTGGATAAATTAAGAGCATCTTATTATTTAATGGGAGCATTACTTGGAAAATGCAAAAAAGTTGTGATGAAAGCACCAGGTGGTTGCTTTTTAGGACCTCGTCCGATAGATTTACATATTAAAGGATTTGAAGCATTAGGAGCAAAGGTTGAATTTGTTGATGGTGCGCATGTGATTACAGCAGATCGTTTAGTAGGTGCAAAAATATATTTAGATTTTGCTTCGGTTGGAGCAACAATCAATATCTTATTAGCGGCAGTAAAAGCTGAAGGTAAAACAGTTATTGAAAATGCAGCAAAAGAACCAGAAATCATTGATGTTGTAAACTTACTTACAAAAATGGGAGCTAAAATTAGAGGTGCTGGTACTGATACAATTACGATTGAAGGAGTAGAACATCTTAAAGGATGTACTCATGAAATCATTCCTGATCGTATCGAAGCAGGTACATTCTTAATTATGGCTGCAGCAGCAGGAGAAAGAGTTATTATTCAAAATATCATTCCTCAACATTTGGAATCTCTTATTTCTAAGTTAAAAGAAATGGGCGTTAAAATGGAAAATGTTGGTGATAGTATTATTGTTTATGGTGATAACAAAAACTTTAATGCGGTAGATGTAAGAACACAAGTATATCCTGGTTTTGCGACAGATTTACAACAGCCATTAACGGCGCTTCTTACACAGGCAAACGGACAATCACAAGTAATAGAAACAATTTATCCAGAGAGATTTAGACATTGTGAACAACTTAATAAAATGGGCGCAAATATTGAATTAGATGAATCAATGTGTTTTATTAATGGAAAAACACCATTAAAAGGGGCAAAAGTAGAAGCTACAGATTTAAGATGTGGAGCTGCTTTATTAATTGCCGGATTAATTGCGGATGGTATTACTGAAATCAGTAATGTTTATCATATTGATCGTGGTTATGCAAATATTGATCAAAAATTAATTACTTTAGGTGCGGTTATTAGACGAATTAAAGTTGATGATTAAAATTATAAAAAGGGCTTGAAAACGACATAATTTAATGTTAATATATCATAGCAACTTACTTTGTAGTGAGAAATCTACAAGGCGGAAGGAGAAATAACAATGAAAAAAGGAATTCATCCAAATTACAAAAAAGTAAAAGTAGTTTGTACATCATGTGGAGCAGAATTTGAAAGTGGTTCAGTATTAGATGAAGTACGTGTTGATACTTGTTCTAACTGTCATCCATTCTATACTGGAAAACAAAGATTTGCTAGTGCTGATGGACGTGTTGAAAAATTCAATAAAAAATACGGACTTAAATAAGAAAATGAGTACTTGGTACTCATTTTTGTTTTGGAGGGAAAATGGAATATCATATCTTAGCAAGTGGTTCTAAGGGGAATAGTATCTTTATTTATGATCAAGGTAATGGACTTTTAATTGATTGTGGAATCAGTAAAAGACAGCTTTACACAAAACTTAATCAACTAGGATTTCATGAAAATGATATCCATTATGTTTTATTAACGCATGATCATGTCGACCATAATAAAAATATCGGTATCTTTGATAAAAGTATTGTCTATTGTGGAAAAGGATGTATCCCAGGCATAGATGAAAGCCACGAAATAGAAAATTATCAAGACATACAATTAGATCATTATATTATTACTCCTTTACCTTTATCGCATGATGCAACTTCACCACTAGGTTTTGTGATTAAAGGAAAACATGAAACAATTCTTTATATGACAGATACAGGTTATGTTTCTCAAAAGAATATGGGGTATATGAAAAATTTAGATTATTATATTTTCGAAAGCAATCATGATATTGAATTATTAATGAGTACAAGAAGACCTTTATTCTTAAAAAATCGTATTTTAGGAGATAAAGGCCATCTTAATAATGAATATAGTGCTCATATTATGGCGCAAGTTATTGGAGAAAGAACAAAAGAAATTTGTTTGGCTCACTTATCTGAAGAAGCAAATACAAAAGAAACAGCATTAAATACATATCAAAGAGTTTTTGATGAAGAACATATTTATTTTGATGAAATCAAAGTAGCAGATCAAAAAGAGATTGTTTCTGGAGGACATTATGAAAATTAGAATCTTAACAATTGGTAAGCTCAAAGAAAAATATCTTGTTAATGGAATTAATGAATATGTCAAAAGATTAAATGCTTACTGTAAAGTGGAAATGGTAGAAGTTGGTGATGAACCAATTCCTGATAATGCAAGTGAAAATGTTGAAAATATCATCAAAGATAAAGAAGCAGATAAAATTATCGCTAAAATCAAAGATGATGAATATGTGATTGTTTTAGATTTACATGGAAAAGAAATAGATAGTGTAGCTTTTTCTAAACATATTGAAGAATGTATGATTAGAGGAAAGAGTACGATTACTTTTGTTATTGGTGGTTCTTTAGGCTTAGGAAAGTCATTATTACAAAGAGCAAATTATCGTTTGTGCTTCTCTAAAATGACTTTTCCGCATCAATTAATGAAACTTATCTTAGTTGAACAAGTCTATCGTGCATTCAAAATTATGAACAATCAAACGTACCATAAGTAGTCTAGGTTTTTTTACAAATACTTATTGAAGATAAGAATATAATGAATAAAGCTCAGTGGATTCATAGTGAATTAGATAGGCTTTTATGGTTGGAAAATAGTTTATGTTGTAGGTATAATCTTTATAGAATTGAAAAGGGATGAGGTTAAAAATGTTAATAAGTGATAAGTTAAAGTCTTTTGATTTTACGTATGCAGAAAAAGAAATAGTAAAGTATTTTTTGAATCAAAAGGAAGAAATTGCAAGACAATCAACACGTGAAATATCAAAGAGATTGTATTGTTCACCATCATCAATAATACGACTTTGTCAAAAATTAGGATTTACTGGATTTGAAGAATTTAAAGAAATGTATGTCGAAGAACTTCACTATTTAAATTCGAATTTTTCAGATATAAATCCCAGTATACCTTTTATGACAGAAGATAACATACAAACAATATCAAATAAAATGTGTTCATTGTACCATGAAATAATTGATGATACACATTCACTATTGGATCACGATATGTTAAGAAAAGCATTGAATTTATTAAAAAACAATAAAAATATTTATATTATTTCTTCTGGATCGCAAAATGATCTTGCTTTAACTTTTAGAGATAAAATGGCTAGAATAGGAAAACATGTAAATGTATATCAAAGTATTGATGAACCATATTATGAGGCTTGTTATTTAAATAAAGGAGATGCCTGTTTTATTTTAATTAGCTATACAGGCGAAACACAAAATTGTATAAGAATGGCAAATAAATTAAATGAAAGAAATATCGATTTTATTACTATTACATCATTTGGAACGAATACTTTATCTTCTTTATCACGTTGTGTTCTACATGTTTCTACAAGAGAAAAAATTAGAAACAATTTGGGAACTTTTTCTATGAATTTATCAACACTTTATTTATTGGATTTATTTTATAGTATGTATTTTAGCTTAAATTATAAAGAAAATAAAAAGAAAAAAATTAAGATTGCTGATGAATATGAAAATTTTACATCATCACTTATAAGAGATACAAACAATGATTTAATCAAATAGGGAACAGTGTTCTCTATTTTTGTTTGAATTATGTTTGTTTTGTTGGAACAGTGTAACTATAAAATTCCTCTTTATTGATTTAAGAAAAGTATAAAACTAGAATAGTTTTGTAAAAATAAGGAGGATATAAAAATGAGTAAAAAACCTGTAAAAATTGTAACAATTGGTGGAGGAAGTAGTTATACACCAGAATTAATGGAAGGATTTATTAAAAGATATGATGAACTTCCAATCAAAGAAATTTGGCTTGTCGATATTGAAGATGGGAAAGAAAAATTAGAAATCGTTGGTAAAATGGCAAAACGTATGTGGGATGCTTCTCCTTATGATGTTAAAGTTCATTTAACATTAGATCGTAGAGAAGCATTAAAGGATGCTGATTTCGTTACAACTCAATTTAGAGTTGGTTTATTAAATGCTCGTATTAAAGACGAAAGAATTCCATTTAGCTATGGTATGTTAGGTCAAGAAACAAATGGTGCTGGAGGTATGTTTAAAGCTTTAAGAACGATTCCAGTTATTTTATCAATCGTTGAAGATATGAAAGAATTATGCCCAGATGCTTGGCTTGTTAACTTTACAAATCCATCAGGAATGGTAACTGAAGCGGTAATGAGATTTGGTAAATGGGATAAAGTCATTGGTTTATGTAATGTTCCTGTTGGAGCAATGCTAGATGAACCAAAAACAATTGGTAAAACTTTAGATCAATTAACTTATAAATTTGCTGGATTAAACCATTTCCATTGGCATAAAGTATATGATGAAAATGGTAAAGAAGTGACTAAAGATATCATTGAAGCAATGTATGAAGGAAAAGATATGGGAATTCCTGCAAATATTCATGATATTCCATTCTTTAAAGAACAATTACTTCAAATGAATATGATTCCATGTGGATATCATAGATATTATTATCGTGAAGAAGAAATGTTGGCTCATGGTTTAGAAGAATATAATGATCCTAAGGTAGGAACTCGTGGACAACAAGTACAACAAACAGAACATGAATTATTTGAATTATATAAAAATCCAGATTTAGATCATAAACCAGAACAATTAGCAAAACGTGGAGGAGCACATTATTCAGATGCGGCTTGTGAAACAATTGCTTCTATTTATGGAAATAAATTATCACATATCGTAGTAACAACTAAAAATAATGGATCTGTACCAGATTTACCAGCTGACTGTGCGGTAGAAGTTTCATCTTATATTGGTTCAACAGGAGCAAGAACAATTGCTTTTGGCTCATTACAACCAGCTCAAAGAGGATGGTTACAATGCATGAAAAACATGGAGTTATGTGTTGAAGAAGCAGCTGTAACTGGTGATTATGGGTTATTAATGCAAGCATTCATTTTAAATCCACAAACAGTATCAGGACAAAAAATGGTGAATGTTTTAAATGAATTATTGATTGCTCACGAAAAATACTTACCACAATTTGCAGATAAGATTGCCGAGTTAAAAGCAGCAGGTGTTACAATCAAAGATGATGTGGCACGTGAATTAACTGAAAAAGGTTTATAAAAAAGGCTACCGCCTTTTTTATTTTATGGTATGATGTTACAGGTGATTATAATGGAAGAATTTTCAAGAACTGAATTATTAATAAAAAAAGAAGGAATAGAAACTTTGCAAAGCAGTACGGTTGCTGTTTTTGGTGTTGGTGGTGTTGGTGGTTTTGTTGTTGAAGCACTCGCACGTGCTGGTATAGGTACGATTCATATTATTGACCACGATATTGTTTCTATTTCAAATCTTAATCGACAAATTATTGCAACGCATCAAACAATTGATCGAAAAAAAGTTGAAGTCATGAAGGAACGCATTTTATCAATCAATCCTCGTTGCAATGTTCAAACATATGATGATTTCTTTTTGCCTGAAACAGTGAATCGTTTTCCTTTTGATGAATTTGATTACATTGTAGATGCTGTTGATACCGTAACTGCTAAAATTAGACTCGTTGAAATTGCTCAAGAAAAAAAGATTAAAATTATTTCTTCAATGGGAACAGGAAATAAATTAGATCCCACAAAGTTAGAAGTAACAGATATTTATAAAACCTCTATATGTCCTTTAGCACGTGTGATGCGTAGAGAACTTAAAAAAAGGAAAATTCCAGCATTAAAGGTTGTTTATTCAACTGAAAAGCCGATTGAAACAAATGCGCCTGTTGATCCAGAGACGCATAAAAAAACGCCAGGAAGTATTTCTTTTGTACCAAGTTGTGCAGGACTCATTATTGCAAGTGTCGTTGTTAGAGATTTATTAAAGATTATTTATTAAGAAAGAAGGTGATTCTCATGAAAAAAGTAACTTTTGCGATTTTAGCTCATGTTGATGCAGGAAAAACAACTTTATCTGAAACAATGTTATATCATGCTGGGGTTATCAAAAAAATAGGACGTGTGGATAAAGCTGATTCTTTTTTAGACTATGATCAACAAGAAAGAAAAAGAGGAATTACTATTTTTTCTAAAGAAATTTCATTTTCTTATCAAAATAGTCAAATGACTTTTCTTGATACACCAGGACATAATGATTTTAGTTGTGAAATGGAAAGAACTTTGCAGGTGTTAGATTATGCAGTTTTAGTGATATCTGCTAAAGATGGTATTCAAGGACATACGAAAACCATTTGGAAGTTACTCCAAACATATCAAATTCCAACTTTTATTTTTGTTAATAAGATGGATTGTACTTATTCAACTAAAGAACAATTAATCCAAGACATTCAAAACGAATTAAATGAAAATTGTTTTTTGTTAGATGATCATTTTTTAGAAAACGTTTCTTTAGTAAATGATGAACTTTTAGAAAAATATTTAGAAAGAACAATAACAAAGAAAGATATTCAAGAAGTCATCGCGACAAGAAAAATCTATCCTGTTTGTTTAGGCTCTGCTTTAAAAGATGAAGGTATTGAAGATTTTATGAATGTATTGGATCAGTATACTTATCAAAAAGAACCGTTGGATATTTTAAGTGGCATCATTTTTAAAAAATCTTTTCATAAACAAAAATATTTAACGCATTTAAAAGTTACGGGTGGAACTTTACATACAAAAGATCTCATTGGAGATTGTAAAGTTGATGAGTTAAGAATTTATACAGGACAAGGTTATCAAAGTGTACAAGTTGCTTATCCAGGAGATATCGTTGCCTGTCAAGGGTTGGAAAATCTGCCGATTGGTTATACTTTTGGACATCAAAATCAAAGACAACAAACGATTTTAAAACCTTTTATGTCTTATCAAATTCAACTTCCTGATAATATTGAAAAAAGTAAAGCTATTCAACAAATTTTGAGTATTAATAAGGAAGATCCGAGTTTACAATTTGAATATAATCAACAATTAGAAATTTTATCCGTAAAAATCATGGGTGAAATTCAGTTAGATACATTACAAAATCTTATTTTAGAACGTTATGGCTTTTTAATTTCTTATGATGAAGGTAGAATTAGTTATTTAGAAACTATTTCCCAAAAAGTTGAAGGGGTTGGACATTTTGAGCCGTTGCGTCATTATGCAGAAGTTCATGTCTTACTTGAGCCATTAGAAAGAGGGAGTGGACTTGTTTTTGAAAACAATTGTCAAAGAAATACTTTACCAATTAATTTTCAAAATCTTGTGATGACACACTTACAAGAAATTCAACATCGTGGGGTTTTAACAGGGTCACCAATTACTGATATGAAATTGACATTAGTTACTGGAAAAGCGCATCTTAAGCACACAGAAGGTGGCGATTTTAGAGAAGCCACCTATCGTGCGATTCGTCAAGGTTTAAAAAGAACAAAGTCAGTTTTAATAGAACCTTATTATCAATTTGAAATGATTGTTGATACGGATGTTTCAAGTAAAGTCATCTATGATTTGGATACTTTTCACGGAGATTATCAAATAAGCTATGAAAATACGCTAACTATCATAAAAGGAAAAGCTCCGGTAAGATATTTAATGAATTATCAAAAAGACTTTCTTTCCATTACAAAAGGAAATGGGAAATTCTTTTATCAATTGGATGGATACTATGAATGTCTTGATCAAGAACAAATCGTGCAGGAAATAAATTATAATAGTGAAGATGATCTCTTGTTCCCAACAGGTTCTATTTTTTGTAAACATGGGGCAGGTTTTTTTGTTACTTATGATGAAGTTGAAGATTATATGCATCTCCCTTATGTTTACCAAAAAAATAAACCAAAAGTAACACGTAATAATTACAAAGTTGACGATAAAGAGTTAGAAGAAATTTTTATTCGTACGTATGGGCCTATCAAAAGAAGACTTTCTAAAGAAATGAATCGAAAAATCGAAGAACAAAAAGAAGAAAAAAGAACGATTTTGCCAGAATGTCTTTTAGTTGATGGCTATAATATTATTTTTTCATGGGATGAATTAAATGAACTCTCAAAAACGAATTTAGACCATGCTCGTACACGATTAATGGAAATGTTGAATAATTATCAAGGTTATCGTAAATGCCTTCTTATTGTTGTTTTTGATGCGTATAAGATAAAAAAGAATGTGGGTTCTTTTGAGAAAAATGATAATATCTATGTCGTTTACACCAAAGAAGCGCAAACTGCCGATAATTATATAGAAAAAGTAACCCATGATTTAGCAGAAAACTATCGTGTTTATGTGGCAACATCTGATGCCCTAGAACAAACAATTGTTTTTTCAACAGGAGCAATGCGTATTTCGGCAAGAGAATTTGAGTTACTTGTTAAAGAGACGCATGAAAATGAACTAAAAGAATTTAATCGTAAAAATAAACAGATGAAGAATTATTTATTAGAAGATCTTCAAAAATATAAAGATTAAAGGCTAATTTTGAACATGATGATGAACGTAAAAACTTTCATCATTAATGGCTTGAAATGAATAGCCTTTTTTTTGATAAAAAGAAATAATAGAGGGTAGCGCTTCAACTGTTGTATTTTTAGCGTTAGTATCATGAGCAAGTATCACAATATTTTGATGGTTTTCGTTAGTTGCTGAAGAAATAATTTCATGAACGCTAACATTGTTTGAAGAAGCATCGTTGGTATCACCATTCCAATCATAATACTGATAGCCTTGTTTGATAACTTCTTTTGTAAGAATAGTCATTAATCCTGTACAGTAATTTTTAGATACTTTATTGGAACTGCCACCAGGAAAACGAATATAATGGGGAGTAAAACCAATAATTTCTTTAACCATTTTGCCAATTTTATCAAGATCATTGAAATAAGCATTTTTTGATTGGTAAATATCAGGATATTCATGTTGGTAACTGTGTAAGCCAATGGTATGTCCTTTTTGATAAGCTTTTTTTATTAGATAATTATATTCTTGATGACAACCTGTGACAAAAAAAGTGGCTTTAGCTTGATATTGATCCAAGATTGTTAGAATTTTATCTGTATTTTCACTTGGACCATCATCAAATGTTAAATAAACAATTTTTTCGTTTGATTCGATAGAAGTACCAATTTCTAACTTTTCTACCACTTTTACTTGACGTTTAAAAAGCGTTTGATTATTTGATAAGTCAGTAACTTTGTATATGATTGTATATGATCCCGTTTTATGGGAATTGAAATTTTGCGGATCAATTGTAAGATTGTATTGATGTGAATTATCATTAATGGATAATCCTTGTTTTAAATCATATTTTTTTCCTTTTTCTATTTTTAAAGATCTTGTTTCTTTGATATGAGGTTTCTTTGAATCTATCACTTCTATTTTTAAATGATATTCTTTTCCTTTAAAAAAATAAGTCACTTGATAATGACCTAAGGCATGTATGTTTAAATCCTTTGCATTATAAGTGACTTCTTTAATAGAACCTTTTTTTATTTTATAAATATATTCTTGATAATGGAATACACTATTAATTTCTAATGTTGGATGTTCAATAAAAATAATCTTTCTTTGAAAAGAAAAGTATCCCCAAATACATAAACTTATTATTATCGAGATAAATAAAAGATATTTGTATTTCATGAATCCTCCTCATCTCAAAGATATGTAAGAATTATAAATGTTGAACAAGTATTTCAGCAATTTCTTCAAAAATAATTTGATCTTCTTTACTAAAACGACCAAATGATGTTGAATCCAAATCTAAAACACCATATAATTGATTATTTTTGATTAATGGGACAACGATTTCACTATTACTTTCACTGTCACAGGCAATATGTCCTTCAAATTGATGAACATCTTCAACAAGAACAGTTTTTCTTGATGATGCAGCTTTACCACATACACCTTTAGTAAGTGGAATATTTGTGCAGGCAATTTTTCCTTGGAAGGGACCTAAAATAAGTTCATCATTTTTTAATAAATAAAATCCTGCCCAAGAAATATCATCAAAATTTTGCATGATAAAGGCGCTTGTATTTGCGAGAATTGATATCTCTTCGTTATTACATTCGATTAATCTAATATATTGTTGTTTTAATAAATTATTCATATTATACCTCACTTTATGCTATAGTATAAAATAGAAATAGAGGTGAGGTCAAGAATGTTAGATATAAATACAGCAAAAGATTGTTTTATGAATTATGTTCAACAGTTTGATTTAACAAATGACAAGATTCATTTAAAACTTATTCATACATTAGAAGTGGTACATACAACAGAATATTTATGTTTACATGAAAATATAACAGGAATTGAAAAAGATTTAGCGTATTTAATTGCCTTATTGCATGATATTGGACGTTTCGAACAGATAAAACGTTTTAATAGTTTTGATGATCGTAATGTTGATCATGCGACATTAGGAGTACAGGTTTTATTTGATGAAGGAATGATTCGTCAATTTATTGAAGATGATCAATATGATGAAGTGATTAGAAAAGCGATAGCATATCATTCTTTATATAAAGTACCAAAAGGGTTAGATTCTTTTTTATTGAAACAAGTTTTACTTATTCGAGATAGTGATAAACTTGATAATTTTAGAGTGAAAAATATTGAATCGATTCAAACATTATTTAGTATTAGTGATGAAATTTTTTATAGTCAAAGAGTATCAAAAAATATTTTGAATGACATAGAAAATCATCGGTTGATTTTAAAAGAAAATCGTCATAATGAAGTGGATATGTGGGTTTCTTATTTTGCATTTGTGTTTGATTTGAATTTTAAATCTAGCTATCAATTCATTAAAGAAAATGATTATATCCACAGAAATATGGAACGATTAGAATTTAAAGAGGGACTTAAAGAAGATATGCTGTTTGTAGAAAAAACATGTCAAAGTTTTATTGAAGAAAAATGTTGTAACTAAAAAGAGAAAATTTCTTTTTGAAAAATTCTCTTTTTTTTAATGATGTTTTTTATATCGTTTTTGTAAGAATAAATAAACATAATCAAATAATTCAAAATTGAATAAATAAATAACTTTTGAAAAAGTAACAAGAAACATTAAAGTAATAGCACCAATATAATCAATATTATCAAGTCCTAAAAATTGATGACCGACAATTAATGAAATATAAAGAACGATTTGCATAATATAAATAACAAAAATACGATAATGACTTAGCGGCGCATAAATATGTCTTAAACCACTATAATAACACCAACTTGTAAGTAAAACACAAATTGTAGAAAGCATTTCTTTTTCAAAACCTAATACTCGGCCACCATTAACAATGATCGTTGAACAAATTGCTATCATAAAGGCAAAAGGAAAGGCATTTTTAAAAACGATTTTTAGAAAGTTTCCAGATACTTTTTTAAAGTTGGGTTCATAAGTTAAAAAGAAAGTAGGGATACCAACACAGCATGCTGAAATCACAGTAAGCTGAATAGGTTTAAATGGATAACCATGACCAAATAAAATCATCCCAATTGATAAAACAACAGAGAAAATTGTTTTAATTAAATACATCGAAGCTGAAGCAGTAATATTATTAATAACACGTCGTCCTTCATTAACGATGTGGGGCATTGCATTAAAATTGTTTTCTAATAAAACAATGTGTGAAGCGCTTTTTGCGGCATCACTACCAGAAGCCATTGCAATTGAACAATCGGCAGCTTTTAAAGCAAGTACATCATTGACACCATCACCTGTCATAGCCACAGTATGGTTGTTTTCTTGAAGGGTTGTTATCATTATTTTTTTTTGTTGTGGAGAAACACGTCCAAAAATCGTATATTTTTCTACGGCTTCTTTGATTTCTTCATCCGACAAAGAAGAAACATCAATATATTTTTCATAATCTAAAAGATGACAACGTCTAGCAATGGCAGAAACTGTAGAAGGATCATCTCCTGAAATGATTTTTATTTGCACATCTTGTTTTCTAAAATAATCTAAAGTTTCTTTAGCGTCTTTACGAATAATATCTGATAAAATAAGAAAACCAATACATTTTAAATCATTCACTCGTCTATTTTCATTAATGATTGTTGGTGTATAACCAATGCAAAGGACACGATAACCTTTGGATGTATAGAATTGAATTTTATCTTTTATTTTTTGATCAAGTTTAGAAAAGATAAATTGACTGGCTCCTAAATAAATTGTGCCAAAATCACAAAATGAAACAGCACTATATTTTCTTTGTGATGAAAAAGGAATGACAAAAAAAGGTTGATAATTTTTTTCTTTAGAAAAACGTTGGTGAAGTGCTTGTGATGTCATATTCGTATCTTCTAAACAATAATTTAAATTTTTGATAATTTTTTCTAGGTCAAAAGAATCATCTAAACAAATAACATCATCTAATTTAAGTTTTCCTTCAGTAAGTGTACCGGTCTTATCTAAGCAAATAGTATCAACACGAGCGAGTGTTTCGATACAAAAAAGATTTTGAACAAGGGTACTTTTTTTGGCAAGCCGAACTATACTTAAAGATAAAGCAATTGTAGTAAGTAAGACAAGACCAGAAGGAATCATTCCTAAAACAGCAGCTACAACTGAAACGACAGTCTCACTAAATGGGTAGTGTCCAATGAAAAATTCTTTACAAAACAGTAGAAAAGCGATAGGGATAAGAATAATAGAAATAATTTTTAATATTTGATCAAGGGCTTGAGAAAGTTCTGATTTTTTACTATCAAACTCCTTTGCTTGAGCGGTCAATTTATGAATATAACTTTCTTTTCCAACGTGGGTAACTTTACAAATGGCACGTCCTGAAGTGACAAAACTTCCTGAAAGAAGGGAATCACCATTTACTTTTAAAATAGCATCACTTTCTCCAGTAAGAAGGGATTCATTTGCTTCAACATGACCTTCTAATAGTGTACAGTCGACAGGTATTTGCATACCTGTATTTAAAATAATGAAATCGTCTTGAACAATCTCTTCAACGTTGATTTTAGTGAGTTGATTATCTCTTAATACTTCAATTTTCTGTTTTGTAAGTATGCTCAATTTATCAAGTGTTTTTTTAGCTTTTATCTCTT
>OGPO01000177.1_pt1 | contig 58087 bp, 82 predicted proteins | sample 1553041 | NCBI WGS metagenome assembly OGPO01 (sample SAMEA2580281, study PRJEB22360) | human gut metagenome | biome: human gut; feature: human-associated habitat; material: faeces | place: Denmark | collected 2008/2010 | reverse complement strand
TTAGGACCAATGTTAGCTCTATGAGCATATCCAGCGATATCATCCAATAAACTCATGCATCTTGTTTTAGTCAACATTTTCATACCTCCAAAAGTCCTTTGTATTTGTGAGAGCTTGACCGCATTTAGGACAATATTTGCCAATAGACATTATCACCTGCATGCCACATTCGGGACAGCGTAGCATACTGTCTACTTCTAAAACTTGTTGTGGTGTTTCTTTATCAACTAATTCTTTCAAGAGTCTAACGTGTTTCCTTGATTCCAATTTTTTGATAGTTCTACATTCTTCTTCTAGAAAATCTAAAGCTTCTTGATATTTATTCATTTATTTCACCCCTATCATTTTTTCACTTCATAAACACTAGCCAATGTGTTTTTGAGCGTTTGTTCCCAAAAAGCGGTTTGTAATTAATACAATTTAAGATTTCTTTCAATTTAATTTGTTCTTCATTCCACTTAAATATCAGAGTACCATTCGGCTTTAAAACTCTCATACATTCATCAAATCCTTGTTTGATATCTTGTGGATAAGCGTTAGATAATTTTCCATATTTTTTTACCAACCATGAATTATCTCCCACCTTGATTAAATGGGGCGGATCAAATACAACCATGTTAAATGTTTCATCATCAAATGGAATATTTCTAAAATCACCGATTACATCAGGCTTTACCGAAAGATGTCTTCCGTCACATAGAGTATCTTCAAATTCTCTAATATCCATATATATGGTATCTTTGTTAGTTTTATCAAACCAAAACATTCTTGATCCACAACAAACATCAAGTATTCTTTTATTCATCCAACCACTCCAATTGCTCATAATTTTTCTTTTTTCTTGGTTTGTACGTTTTATCAAAATCAAGGACATCTATTTCATTAAATTGAAAATCTTTGCACTTGTTTATTGATTTGATTGTGCTATCTCTCATTACTTTCTTTTTCACACCACAATAAGCACCATCAGCATAAGTACAGTTAGCACAATATCTACAATATTGTTTCATCTAGCCACCTCTATTTCATTGGTTTAAATTTAATCTTATAAATACTGCTTAAGAAATCCATTCCTGCTTGTGTTACATAATAGTAGTAATCATTTATGATTGCACTGGGTGCTTTTTTAGCATATCCTAGTTTAACGAGTTCTTCCCAAGCTTCTTTATCTTTCCCACCTGCACAAAAGTAGTTTCTATAATACTCATGCACTCTTTGATTTTTTCTAGTCTTAGTAGGATCAAATCCTATAGCATGACACATATTGTCGATTTCAAATAAAGCATCATCCATTATAACCACCCCAATTCTTTAACTTGTTCCTTGATTTTCATAATTCCTTAACCTTTCTTAACGATATCTTTCATGTCATTCTTGTAATAACATCCCTTGCAAACTGCATATCCAAAACCCGTTTTATTTTGAATAATTCTTGATGTGTAAGAAGCTCCATACGTTATCTCTTTCCCACATTCGCAACAAGCAATTTTCTTGTTCATATCATCCTCATAATATGTAGCTCCTTCAGGCAATGCATAATCCTCATATTGGCCAGTTTCCAAATCGTACTTTCTAGCAAAAGCATGATCCATTGCAGTATTTAATAAATCAAAAAACTTAGTAGCATCTTCATGCGTCATATTCTTGTAGTTTACATCAATGACAACAACACCATGTTCCTTACATAATTTTGACCATTCTTTACCTGTCATTGATATCACGTCCTCTTACTGGTTTATTACGCATAAAATCATCAAAATCCATATTACAATAGGAACATATTTCTGCTTTCTTTGTTACAAGTCCCATGCCACCATCATTTTTAAAACCATACGCTTGATATGAAATTTTATAATTTGTAACCTCTTTAGTTTTGAAAATTCTCTTGCATCTATCACATTGAACAATTCCTCTGTCTATTCTCATTATTTGCTTCCTCTCTTCTTTTCTTAACAATCATTGAAAGTCTTTTATTCCTTTCTTGAATTCTTTGATTTTGCATTCTCAAACGATAATTCTCATTTTCCAGATACTTAATTTTCTCTTGGAGGGGCAAATAATTATCTTCGCCCCATTCCAAAAGTAATTTTCTTAATTCATTACACTTTGACATCAGTTTATATATGCCCCTGAAAGCTTATTTTTCTTTGCCCATTTATTAACAAAAGCAACAACACTATCAGTAGGCCTACAATTATTTTTGCCTCTTAATTGAATAACTTCGTTTCGTCTTAATTCCAATGTGTAGTAAGGATGATTTACATTTTCACGTTTTCTAATCAAAAAGATACTTGTATCTCCTGCTGCATACTTATCGATGTAAGTACGTACGCAATGACTTAGTTCCTTACTTTCATTTATTAGATCCAATGGACTATTGGCAGGTGTAATAATAAATTCATTATCACCAAAACGATATTTATAAAGTTCCTTGATAACACGATTCTTTATCTGCTCTTGTTTTTCCATTGAATCAATGATTTGAATTTTTTTCTCTAATTTATCATGTGATTCTCTTAAATTTTGTGGATATAGTATCTTAGATGTTTTAGGCAATCCAAGCTTTTCTACAAACCTAAGATAATCAAGATAAAAATAAATATTAAAATTATTATCCATCATGTATTTGAGGCTTTTTTTATTGATTTCCATGTTGTTTCTGCTCATTCTTAAATAGCCAATGAATTTATCATACGTATCCAAGTTATATTTAAATATATCTTCTTTGCATTCACGATAATAAGCAATACTGCCACAAGCCTGTAAGTATTTGAGTTCATTTTTACTTTCTAATCCTAATATTGCCAAGCCTTTTTTTGACCATCTGAAATAGTTCATTCCCGTAGTGAGAGCCCATGTTAGATTAAGTTTTGCAAACATTTCGATTTGAGGATGTTTTTCATATAGTTCAAGCCATTCAAAAATTCTATATTCTTGCCATTTACTGTAAGAAAAAGCACAGTACCTATGTTTGGATTCTTCACATTCTTTCGATACTACATGCTTTGCATATTCTTCGTTTTCAATATAAGTGCCATAGTAATACGAACCACGATAGCATTCTCCTAAAATATCAAGAGTAGTATGTTTCGTTACATTCCATTTAGACTCTTCTTGAAATCTTGATTCAGTGTAAAACATGTAATTGATCAAGCACTTGATTCCATAATTTCCTTGATAAACATATCTGGATAACTTATTTCGACACCCACCAAGGTATCTTTGTACTTCAATAATTCTTTTTTGTTTTTTCTTATCTAGCCATCCTTGCCAAACGAAGTAAACTCTAGCAATCAATCTTCCATTCCAAAGTTCGTACCGAGTTACAAAATCAGTTACAACTCCATGAAATTTTTTCTTGTATTTCCATATGTCATCATTGCCATCTTCTGAAATAAAATATTCATTTGCTAAATAGTTAGAATGATCTTCCAAATTTGCTGTTTTAAGTTCTTCCAGCAAAGAATCCAAGTTATTTTGGGTCGTCTTCGTCATAGTAATGCACCGCCCATCCATAAACTACTTCATCTTCAATACAAGCTGTATTTCCTGTGGCTTGTTTTCTAGCATTAGATTCCACAAATTGCCACATATCTGTAATTGATTTTTTAGGATTTCTCATTTTTTCATCCATCCCTGGTACGGACATCAAATATTTAAATATTCTATCAATTGGTGTTTTTAGATTATCTGGAACAGTAGCAATTTGTTCTTCAAGTGTTTTAGGTTTTTTTGTTTCTTTTGCGGATTTCTTTTTACCTGCAGGCTTTTCCTCTGTTTTAGGCTTTTCAGTTTCAGTTGCTTGAACTGTTGCTTGTTTTTGTTCTCCAGTCGCTTGTTTTTCGTCTTCTACAACTGGAGCAGGTTGTTGATAACTGTTTGCTGGTGCCTGTGCTTGTTGATGATATTGTTGTTCTTCATATTTGTCTCTAGGTTTTGTTTCTAGAAACTGAACTGAGTCACAAACAACTTCAGTAACATAAACACGTTGACCTTGTACATTGTCATAAGTTCTTGAACGAAGTCTTCCTTCAACTCCAACCAATGAACCTTTTGAACAATACTTTTCAACGTTCTCAGCAACCTTGTTCCAGGTAACACACGAAATGTAATCCGCTTGTTGTTCTTCATCATTTCTCTTTGGACGGTTCATTGCTAAAGTAAAACCTGTAACTGCTGAACCATTTTGAGTTCTTCTAAGTTCTGGATCACGTGTCATCCTACCAACTAAAACCACTCTGTTTATCATATCTTCTACTTCCCTTGTTATTTTGATTTTGAAGTTTTTGTTCTAATCTTGCTTTCGCTTCTCCCCTGTATGTAAGAACACCATCATTACGTTTTCTAACATGTTCATCATGTAGGATTTTGACCATTTCCTTATCGTAGTTGCAGTCTTTGAATTTTTTTGAATATTCTCTAGCTTCTTGTGAGTTTGAAAATCTAAATGGAAAGTTTCCAAAGCCATCATCTTCATACTGAATAATTACTGTATTTGGTTTGATCTTTTCTACTGAATAGATGTCTCCGTCAATGTTAGAAATGATTTCAGCAAGATTAGGAATGTATTTGTTAGACTTTGAAAACTTGACAATTGCCTTTTGAACCTGTTCATATGAATATTCTCCAAACATCATCATCCATGTTTCAATCGTATCTTGTGTTATGGCTATTTTTGAATTTGGATAAATACTTTTGTAAAATTTCAAAATCTTTTTAATTTCTAATTTTTCCAAATTTTCTAAATTCCTTTCTGAATGTTGTGTGCCTACTATATATAGCAATCTGCAAAGTCGTATGCGAAGGATTGTTATTTGTGAGTGTGCACACACCACTCGTTCTTTACGTTCTTATACGTTCTTTACGTTCTTATATAATAAAGATGGGATGTAATTTTAGATTACTTTGAAAGTATTCCTCGATTACATTGAACGTAATTTTAGATTACTTTGAAAGTATTCCTCGATTACATTGAACTGTCCTGATATTTCTTGTAATTGAGTATCTTTATCTCGGTTTTACCAATACCACCTCGATACGTTTTATAGTCAATTACCTTATTTTCTTTTAGGAATTTCATAAATTTATCAAGAGCAGGTCTACCAATATCTAAATCATTAGCTATATCTTTCTTAGTAGTTATCAACGTACCAACCTCGCCATATCTACTATCGAAAGTGGCATTGAAGAGGCAGTACGTAAATAACTGCCATGCATAAGGATTTTTGAATACTTCATCCTCCTGTGCTTTTCTATACATTTTTACATAGCCTTTTGTGTCTACCTCTTTTGCCATCTAAATGACTCCTTTACTACATTGACATTGGGTCGAAACTGTCTACTGGAACTGGTTCAGCTTGTTTTTCTTCGCTGATTACATCTTGCATTGTTGGAGCTGTGTTTGCTTCAATTGCTTGATGTGTTTCTTTTTCAGTAGCAACTCCATCAATAACATTTTCATCTTCAAAATGAGGATTTAAGTTTTCATCAATTACTGCATTATCTGAAGTGATAGCTTTTTCAATTGCTTCAGTTGATAATAAAGCATGTTTTGATAATAATTGACGAAGCATTGTTTTCTTAGCCATTTCATCAAAGTTCTTATACCAAAAGCTTGAATATTGCCATTCAGTTTTAGGATCATATTTTCCAGCTTCATAATCAGCAAATGAAACTTTAGGATATTTTCCTGTTGTTGCTTCTTTAGAAAATGCTTGTGAATATTTATCAGCGTGATTAAGCATCTTTTCTTTAGACCAATATAAACGTTTGATATATCCGTTTTTCATTTCAAAGTAAGCCATATATCCAACTACTGGTAGATTTTCTCTTACATCATCATCTTGAACAAATTCAAACTCCGGCTTACCTGTTAACTTATTACGTCCTTTGTATTCTCCTTCTCTAATTTCCGTAGCATCAATATCAACATATTCATTTGATCTGATTGCTAATTGAAGATACCCTTTATAACCAATTTGAAATTGTGCTTCTGTACAATTTCTTTTTTTATTTTTATAAGGAACCATATAGAAATATCCAAGTTGAGGACTAGGTTTAAGATGTAAACTTTGCCCTAGCAATGCTGCACTGATGATTGTTTGTGGATCACATTCAGCTAATGCTGGATTAGTATTAACTGCACTTGTAATTGATGTGATAAATTCTTGTGAATCAGTTGCGCCAACCATTTGATGGATTTTAGTTCTCATGATGCTTGAATTGATTAAATTGTTGAATTTTTTGATACCAGTTGCTACTGGATTTTTAGTTGCTTGTTGTACCATGCTTTGTACTGCCATATTAATTAATCTCCTTTACGCTATATTTATTGATTGATCCTGTTTGAGGATCACTTAATTCTTTTTCAGTTAGTTTCACTTCTCCAAAACTGAATGTTGGATTGATGCTCTTAATTACATCCATGTATCTGTTCAACATTTGAAGTGCTGCTAAATCACCCTCAAATTCAAATGTACGTTTCCATTTTTGACCTTCAAATTTTGGAGGCGTTTGTTTGATTTCAGTAACGACATATTTATCATTTACATTTGCAATTGTTTCATCTCCACGTTTGATTGGTGTGTATTTAGGTTGAGTTGCTTCATTAGCTGAATGAATAGCTTGTTTTCTTGCTTGTTCCAATTCCTTTTGATGTTGAAGCTCCACTTCTTTTTGTTTCTTCTCAAATTCTTCCTTTTGATGTTGAAGCTCCACTTCTTTTTGTTTAGCTACTGCTTGTGATTGTTTTTTAATGTTATCAACTTCATCAGTAATCATTTCAGTTACTTTAGGAAGTCCTTCAGTTTTCAAAAGTGATTGATATTTCTCTCTTGAAATGAGTTTTTCATCAACATTTGCAATATGACATGCATTTGTGATTGTTTTTTCAACCATTTCTAGATTCAATTTGTAGTTCTTTTCTTTTTCCATCAAAGAATTAAATTGAGCTTCAACCTGTTCTTTGAATTTCTTTTTAGAAGTTGAAGTATTTAGCCATTTTTCATCAAAAACAAATTGATCAGCATATTCTTGAGAAAGCATTCCTTTTGAAATCAATGCTTTTTTCAATTGGTCAATTGCTGTTTGATACTCTTTTCTAAGCGCATCTTTTTGTTTTTTAACATATACATCTACGTTTTCAGCTACTGTATCTGCAGTTTCATTTAAAGCTTTAACAACTGAACCAACTTTTTCTTCAAAATCCTTTAACGGTTCCATATATGCTTTTTTCAGCGCTTTTCTTTCATTATCCAAGTTCTTTGCATAATTACGATACAAAGGAACCATTCCTTCTCCTTTTTTAACAAAGTCCTTATAGTTGCTTTCATCAACCACTACACCTGCTTTTGCTTTGATTGCAGGAATCAGTTTGACAATGTCATCAATATTAGAAACGATTGCTTCATTTGCAGGTCGCTTTTGAACTTCTAACGAAAGATGCTTTTCATCAATGTTAACTTGTTCATCAATGACTTCAGCTTTTGCTTCAATAACTTTTTCTTCAGCCGCTGGTCTAAAGAATTCAATCGTATTGACTACTTTGTATCTTGGATCAATTGTTTGTGATGCTGTTTGCCAATAAACAATCTTGTTTTGCATTAAGATTGTAATTGGTTGGTTTCCTGGATAAGGTAATTTGATAACTGGTTCTCCATTCGAGAGAAAGCAATTATTGATTGATAAGAAGTTGATTACTTTATCAAAATCTTCTTTGGTTGAAATACTGACTGCTACAAATTCATTGAGCAATCCTTGTTGTAATTCGTTCATTTCTTTTCCTCCTGATAATCTTTAAATTGTTTTTAATTCTTTATTTCTATTTTCCAAAAACGGTGGTGGTGTTTGTGTTTCAATTAAGTTCCAGTACCACAACTCCGTTTTAAATAGGTATTTTGCATCTAGCACCAAATCATCATAGTGTAGATAAACAACTCTTGTTTCTTGTTTTCCTGCACCATTGTTTGCCCAAGGAATATCTAAAATTGCATATAAGACAAAATGTCTAAGACCTGTTGTAATCATGTAATGCAGGACTTGAAAGTAATAAGTAATTGGAATATGATCATTAGCCCATTCTCTTAACATTGCACTATTTTGAATAGTGGTTGATTTGATTTCCAATCCCCATTTTTCTTTAGTTGCAATCTCAATCATTGACCCATCAAGATTTGCTCTTAAGAATGGATATTTCTTGTTCGATAAACTGATATCTTTTGTATCAACTAGTTCAAACTTGTTTTTATAGAGCACACCGAACAATTCAATGAGAATGGGTTCTAATGCATTTCCTTTTTCAATTGCCTCACTCGTTTGAAATACAGGCTTTTTAGCACCTGTCTTTTCTTCCCACAACTCGTAAGGCGTTTTATAATTACTTATATTCATCACAATTCCTGCATCAGAACCGCCAATTCCTTTACCTCTCAGTTGATGCCAATGCTTTTCATCTTTGATGTAATCTATGTTGCAGTTAGGAAAGAACTTCTCATAGTTCGTAGTTTCCATCTTCTAGATCCTTTTGATATTTAGTAAGTTCTTGCTCCATTACAAACAACTCTCGGTGTTCATCTTCTCTTAATAAATCCTTGCAACTTAAACACATGATGTTTGTTTCCAAGTTAGCAACTTTCTCTTCTAATTCTTTCTTTGTCATATCCATCACTCCTTTTTTATATAGATTTCTACTTGATATTTCTGTTGTTTAGGACTCTCAACAAAGATGTCTATCTTATTGCCTTTTATGGCACCTCCACAATCTTCGGCGATATATTCATTACCGTTAATTAGGACTACGGAGCCATAAGGGATAACTGAAGGATCTACTGCAATTGTTTTACCTTCTTCAGCGATAGCACCTGTTGATGTCAAACGACCGTATCGATCTTCTCCGGGCCAGTAATAAGTGATAACGAACCGGCCGAGAGCTCTTCATTTTTGAAGTTCTTCCACCTGCTTTATCAGATACTCATTATCTTTTTGAGCACTTGTATAAAGCTCCTGGTACTTTTCTTTTTGAGATACCGATTCATTGTAATAATCCTTTAACAACGCCATCTGTTCCTGTTGCTCTTTGATAGCTTCATTACATTGATCCAATTTACTTTCGTAATAGCAGACAGGACCAGCAAAACATCCAAAGAGCAGTATTCCAATTAGGAAATATGCTTTTTTAGTTAGCTTCATATTGCATTTTCTCCTTTTATTTTTTATAATTTATTTGGTTATTTTGGTTTTTATTTGATTAAATCAGTGCTTATGTAAGTGCTGATTTTTTCATTTGATAAATGCATCGATAAAACTTGTAACTCCAATCGCACATAGCTTTGCAAGTATTAATGCAAGACCTATTACTGTTGCAAGACCTCTTGCTGATAATCTTTCCATAGCAATTACTCCTTTTCTAAAGAACTAAATTACGTATTTCACTTGACAGTTCTTCAAATTCAATGCTTGAAATCAAATCCAACGCACAAGCGACTTCAATAATTGCTTTCACTCTGATGTATTGATCAGAAACATGTGAACATTCAATATCGAATTCACACATTTTTGAATTAGCTTCATTTGGTGAACAATTTTTAAATTCTTCTGTAGCTTTTTCTTTGCGTTCAACAAGCTTTTTTAAATACTCTTTTTCATTTTTGATTTTGAACTTGATAATACCTATTTGATTTTCTCTATCCATACTATTTTTCCTTTCCATTACCAGCCATCAAAGGACCAACCTCTTGTGTTTAAAATGAAATATTTCACAATCAATGCTCTATGACTTTAAAAGTATCAACCGTTAAAACTAAAGATTTTTTTATTTATAAAAGGAGTTGAGATTGGCCCTTTGATGACCAGTAATCAATATTTGATTTTTAAACTGAAGAATTCTTGTTGTTGTAAAGAGTTTCGATGTAATCATCAAGAACACTTTTAGCAATCAAGTTTTTCTTCTTATCTTTGATATGCTCCAGTTCATCACTGTTAAGCATTTGATAAATACGAGTCCTTCCTATTCCTAAATATTCAGCAGCTTGCTTTACTGAGAAAAGCGGACCATACAATTCTCTAGGCATGTGTATCTCTCCTTTCTACAATGTATTTGATAAAGCAACAACGACTTTTGCAATTTCTACACGCTTTCTTGTTTTTGCTTGTAGGGTAACATTTTTCCAATTAGTAATTCTATCTGCAGCATTTCTTAAAACAGCCATGGTAATTGGATATCTTTGTTCAACATTTTCCATTTTTCTTTGCTCCTTTCTTAAACTCCAAATTCTTGCATTTAATAAAGTGTCTTTTTAGGAAACTTCATTAAATATCGGTTAAAATATGTTTGTGCTTGATAGAAATGGTACTTGTAAATCATGGTTTACTTACTATTAAAAAAAATATAACTAACCGATTTTCCTAAAGCATTTGCTATGGAATTCATGGTTGTATTTTTTATTACCGATTCTTCATTGTTTTCTAATTTTGAAATATACGGTCTAGTTAAACCTGATTTATTAGCAAGTTCTCCTTGCGTCATTCCCTTTGCAACACGAGTCTCTTTTATTCTATTTTTCATATCACACCTCCTGTAACTCATGTTTTACAAGTTAAGTATATCGTGGTTTACATATATTGTCAACTATGAAATACAATTTCTTTGTTTATTTTGTTTGTATTACTGTTAACTGTGGTTTACACTTATCTATAAGGAGGTGTACCTCATGGAGAACACATTAGGTAAATACTTACATAACGAAAGAGAAAAAAGAAATATGAGTTTAAGGGAATTTTCTGAATTGTTAGGAATAAGTCATACCTATTTAAACAAATTAGAAAATGGAAAAGATCCAAGAAATGGTAAGCCAGTGTCACCTACTATAGAAACCCTAAATGAAATCAGTAAAGCATTGCATGTTTCTTTAGAATATCTTTTAGAAGTATCCGGCTACGTAAAAACAAATAATTTCGAGCAAGAATATCAATCATTTGCTACTCCGCAAGAGGCATTAAGTTTTATCTTAAAACAAGATATGATTGCGGATTTTGGTGGCTATGATTTAGATTCTATGTCGGATGAAGAAATTATGGAAATGGCTGAAGATGTTGCTGATATGTTGAAAATTGTTTCTAAGAGACACAAAAAATGATAACAACAAATAATTCATTTTCTTTAAAATTAAAAGCCTTAAGGCAAAAAAACAATTTAACACAAGAACAATTAGCTAATGAATTAAATACTCATTACCATCTCAATGAGTCTAAAGCAACAATATCTCAGTTTGAACATAACAAGCGTATTCCTGATTTAGATAGATTAATTAATATTGCTGATTATTTTCAGGTATCTTTAGATTATCTTTGTTGTAACAAATCAAATGATAATGTTAGATGTACTAATCCAGGAACTAGAATAAAGAGATTAATAAAAAAGAACGGACTATCTCAAAAAGAATTTGTTGATAAATTTAATGAAAAATATGGTTATTCTGATTCTGAAGCAACAATATCACAATATGTAAACAATAAAAGAACACCTGAAATTGATAAAATGGTAAAAATCGCAGACTTTTTTAATGTAACACTTGATTACATAATGTGTAGAACTGATATTGATAGTGATATGTCTATTTATGATAAATCAAAGAAAAATATATCTTTCTCTACCCCGCAAGAAGCAGTTTCATTTATTCTTAATCAAAAAGTAATTGCTGATTTGGGAGGATATTCACTTGACTCTATTTCAAATACTGAAATTATGGAAATGACAAACGATATAATTGATATATTTTGTATTATTTCTAGAAAGCACAAATAATATTAATTAAGGGAGTGTGCTTATGAGTGAACGTAGAAAATAAACTTAATGATTTATTGAATGAATTTAAAACATCAAATGCAAAAGAAATTGCTGATCACTTGGATATATCTATCCAGCATCAAGATTTCAAAGCGAAAACTTTAGATTCAAGACTAATGATTGTTGATTCTAAAGGCTACATATTTGTAAGAAGTGATTTAGATTGTGCGTATGAGAATTTTTTAATAGCACACGAGTTAGGACACTATGTCCTGCATTATGATGAAAACATCAGTTTTAATTTTCTAAGGCGAGTCTATAAAACTCGTTTAGAAAGAGAAGCAAATGAATTTGCTATTAAATTACTGATGTATGAAGAACTACATAATATAAAAGATATTGAAAATATTGAATTTATTGTAAAAGAAAAAGGAATACCATTAAAGGTTTGGTATTCGCTGAATGAAAAAAGTTTAGGAGATGAAAACATTGAAATCAATTATTGATGCATGTATGGCTATAATTACGTTTATACTCACTCTTGCTGTTATCATATATTTTATTAATGACTATAGAAAAGGTACATTATCTTCTATAAAAGAGTACATTAATAAAAACTTGGGTAATATGCTTTTCACTTTTGGTCTATTATTTTCCTTTTTTGGTTTAATACTTATGATTGGTACCATTATAGAATTTGTATGTGGTTTGATAAAGAATCAATCAGGTGTTTATGATGGATTTGCTGTTCTGGTGTTTGGAGTTTCCTTATTTAGCATGGCTGGATCTATACATCAAACAAGAAAAAACAATGAAGAGAACATTCAGTTTAAAAATGACATTAATAGTAAATTGGATGAAATATCCAATAAATTGGAATCGTTAAATCCATCAAATGTAGATTTACATGACGAAATAGAAAAATTAAAAGAGCAAAACCAAGAAATCATAGTTTTGTTAAAAGAAAAGAATCAAACAAATGTTCATATTTATGTAAATGAAGAAGATAAAAGTAAAAAAACAAGAAAAAATGGTGAATATAAAAAATAATCAAAATTAAAGAGCAAGGAGGAATAATAATGAGTTTTGTAATTTCAGTTTTATATCAAGATAAAATTGTTATGGCATCAGACGGAAAGGTTACATCATTAAAAGGTGAAACTGTCAAGAGCGATTATAAAAAAATCAAAAAGTTTAAAAATTTTATAATTGGTTATGCAGGAGATAGAGAATATTGTGAGTATATTTTGAAACAAATTAGTTATGATTTTCCTATTGAAACAACTTGTGAATTGATAAATAAAATCATTATGCATATTGATCCATCAAATAAAGCAAAATTTATTATTGCTGGGAAAAACAAATTTAACAAAAAGATTATGGTAACAATAGATTCAGAATCACTTAACAATTCTCAAACAATATTAAGCAATGCTGATTTACAATATTCATTTTGTAGTTCACCATATTTAAACGGTTCAGATGCAAACGAAATTATTATTAATAATATATGTACAAACATGAATTTAGGAATAGAAAATGTTTTAGGACTTATTATTAAAGAAATATCAAAACTCGACCCGTCAGTAAATGATACTATTTTTGTTGAGAACTTTTAGTACTTTCTTTAATAGCTTGCTGATTAGAAATATTATTCACCCTAGTTTTATTAAGCATGCTGTTCTTTATAGTACCAATGTATATTCTATTATTTTTACCAATACACTCATATTTTGTAGGTACAAACTTTATCATACTTATACCACCTTTCTTTGATATAAGTATATCTAATATGTGATATTAATTCAAACCATAGCAAATAAGAAAAGAGGAAAAACAAATGAAAAAAATATTAAAGCAATTCATAATTATGTGTTTTACCTTATCACTGATGGGATGTTCGCAATCTTCAAACAAAGTAATTGAATTGTCTAAAAACAAATATAAAGCCGATTCAAATGGATATGTTTCTATCAAAGGAAAACTTATAGAAAAAAACTTATCTTTAAACGTAAAAGATGATGATAACTTACTAGAAACTCAAAATTGTGATGTACAAGATGATGGCAAATTTACCATTTCATTAAAATTCAATGAAATCATCAACAATGATACTCCAGAAGTTACTATTTATACAATTTATGAAGGCGAACAATATGAAAAGAAAATTACAGTAAATATCAAAGACTATATCGATTCTATTTATCAAAAAGATGAAGAAGAAAAAAAAGAACAAAAGCAACTTGAAAATGAGAAAAGTGATTTAGAATCATATAGAGGAAAAACAGTCACAGAATTCAGAACAAGAGCTAAAGAATTAGGATATTTTGTGCAATACATATATCAACCAACTCAAAAAGACTACACTAATTATGTAAATGAAAGCACTGATGAATTTATGTCAAGTTGGGTAGTTGTTGATCTTTGTATTAATACCAAAAAGAAAGATATAACAGTTTATGTCAAAGGAATATAAAAATATTATTGTAAAGAGAACCAACCATGACAACAATTTAGATTATCTCTATAATAACCATCCTGAATTGTTAGATGATTATGTAGATGTATATGAAAATTCTATATTTGCAGTTGATCATGAGATATCTCCTGAAGATATGGCTGATATCATGCAAATGATAGAAGCTTTCAAAATAGATAAGTTTAGAAGTTTAAATTAGATATTACGCCTGTTTTTACCGTGGGCGTTTTATTATACGAAAGGAGACGTGATTTATGGCCAAAGCCAGAAAAATCAAGAAGAAAAACGGTACTTACACTTATGAAGTAAATGAAGTAATTGGAAAAAACGAAAACGGAAACCCTAAAAGAATCTATGGTTATGGTGCTACTTTAAAGGAAGCTAAAGAGGCATTGAGAATAAAACTTGATGCGTACAAGCGTATGGGATATCAAAATATACAGTCCAAAATGACAATAAATGAATTGTATGATTATTGGTTGAAGAATGAAGCAGAAACTGGTGAGCTTAAAGAAAATACTCTCAAAGGATATAAAGGTGTTTATAAGAACCATATTAAGCCTAAATTAGGACATATATTTTTAAAAGATGCAAATGTCATGACGATACAAAACTTTGTCACAGAGACATCTGAACGCTTATCTGAACATATTATGAAGAATGTACATATCGTTTTAGGACAAATGTTACGTTTAGCATTTGACCAAGGATTTATAGCAAACAACCCCTATCTTTATATTAGAAAGAAAAAATACAAAAAAGATAGATGTTTGAATTATGAATTGCCAGATGAAGATACTTTAAGATTAATCCCTACTCTATTTCATGAAACGGATCCTGAATATATTTCATTCTATATTGCTCTTTATACTGGAGCTAGATGTTCTGAAATATTTGGTCTAACATGGAATGATGTTGATTTTGAAGAACGTACAATAGACATTAATAAACAAATTAGTGAAATTGGTGGTGTTCATGAAATTGCTACAAAAACACCAACATCTGTTAGAAAAATCAAAGTTTCTAATGATCTGATAGAAATGTTAAAAAAGTATAAGTCTAATTTGAATAAATTCGCCCTTCTCTACGGCAAATCATTTGGAGGGGGTAAATATGTGTGCAGTGATTCAAAAGGAGTTCTAATGCGTCCTAGTTACGTTAGAAGAAATATTCAAAAGAAGCTTAAACCATACAACAAAGAATTTAGATTTCATACGTTAAGACACTTCTACGCTACTAAGGCTCTAGAAGCCGGAACAAATGTCAAAGCAGTATCTAAAAGACTTGGCCACGCTTCGGTACAAGTAACTTTAGATAGATATGTAACATTCACTCCTGAAATGGATGATGAAGCGGTTAATATCTTCGATGGTGTCATCGATAAGTTCTTTCATGGTTATTGTTAAAAAATAAAAAAATATGTTTTTTATTCCGCATTTTGAAATAAAACTGCGGAGTATATGCGTAATTGAGGCAAAAAATGAATAAAAAAATGTAGAAAAGCTAGTGATTTCAAGGGTTTTGAAGAATTGTTGCACGATTTCAATCTCGTATAACACAATTTGAGAGTTGACAACTTCAATTTGAGCGTCACAGCTTTTCTCTTTAACAATACGATTTTTGCTGGTCACTTCAGGAATAACAAGAAGTAAAATCACTAAAATAACTGATATACAAAATATCATTTCGATCAATGTAAACCCATTTTCTTTTTTTATCATCATTTTCACCTATAGTTTTCCTTTCTTTTATTTTTATTTATAGAGTTGAAACAACATTCATCATTGGAATTATAATAGATACATAAACAACAATGACAAAACTTGCAACAAATCCATAAATCAAAGGAACAATTGTTTTAATAATACGTGAAATTAAACGATCTATTTGCATAAACGAAATATCTATATACTCTTTTAAAGATTTTTTTTCATTTTTATTATGAATAAGAACGATAAACATCTTAAAATCATCTGAAAAATAAGGAAATGCTTGGATGGCAGAATCAATATTTCTTCCTTCTAAAATAGAATTATACAATTCATAAACAATCATCTTAATATCGCTATCTTTTATCTTGTTATAAAGAAGTTCAATAATAGTTGTTGCATCATAATTATTCATCAGCAACTCATCGTAATAGATAGCAAATTTAAGCGAGTAATACTTACAAATAACATTTTTAACTAATCGCGTATGTTCGATCATAAAATCAATATATTGAAAATGTTGATGTGTTACAGAAATCTTTACAAACAAAACAATAGAAACAACTACAACAAAAACAAGTATCAAAAACAAAGGAATAATTTTAAGAAGTGTAAAGAAAAATTCAGTAATTAAACTTTTTTCAATGTTAAAATCAATAAATAGAATTTCTACTTGTGGTAATAGAAATAAAACAACAAAAATAGAAAAAACAAAGAGAAAAATCAACATAAAAAGTGGATAACCTAATTTCTTTATAAGAATTTTTTTGATTTCTTCTCTTTTCTTACAAATAGCGAGTGTTTTTTCTAAAGCATCGTCAATTGAAAAATCATGTTTAAAGAAAGAAAAATATTCTTTAAATAAACCAGGTAAATTCATTTTTAGTAATGCTTCATCTACTGTTTCTCCTTGATAAAGATATTTTTTCAAATCACTTACTTGTTTTTTAAAATCAAGCATTTTGCATAAATCCAACAAATCATGTATTGAATATCCTTGCTTTAAAAAGAAAATCATATATTCTATAAAATCTAATGTTACTCTATTCATCTAAAATACCTTTTTCAACCAATGTTTTATGAGCTTTTTTAAAATCGTAATAATTGACTTTTTTGTTTTTAAAATAATTTTGTAAACTTTGCTTATCCAGAAATTCACTTTCAACAACAATTTTTTGTTTTTTATTGATGTTCATTTTTTGTGTCATCACCCCAATTAATACATCTTCTAAATCTAATAACTGGATATTCAAATTTACAAGTCTTTTTAATGTGTTTATACAATGACTTGCATGAAGTGTTGTCAAAACTAAATGACCTGTCAAAGCACATGTTAACGCAAGTTGCGCCGTTGTTTCATCTCGTATTTCACCTATCATGATTACGTCAGGGTCATGTCTTAATATTTGTTTAAGCGATTCGTTATAATTAATTCCTTGTTTTTCATTTAATTCAATTTGAAGACAATAATCTTTTTCAATTTCAATAGGATCTTCCAATGTAATAATATTCTTTTGATAATGTTTATTGATTTCATCAAGTAAAGCATAGAGTGTTGTGGATTTTCCCGATCCCGTCGCCCCACTAATAATAAATAAACCATTTTCTTGTTTTGCTATTTGTTTTAGAAATTGATTTACATGAAAATCATAAGTTAAGTTATTTAATGTAAGTTTTTGATGATTATTCAGTATTCTAATAACAAGTGAATCCATCTCTTTTCCCATCAAAGATGAAATTCTGAGATTATATTTTCTATTGTTATATTCAAAAATACAATGTCCTGTTTGTGGCTTTCTAAAATAATTTAAATCTATTTTAGAAATAAAACGAATATAATTTAATAGTTTTGTCATTCGTTTTGAATCAATCGTATCGTAATCATAAAGCCTCCCTTTCTTTCTAAACTTTATAATACCTTTTTCTTTAGATAATAAGTGAATATCACTTACTTTCTCTTTAAGAGCGTCATAGACTAATTGTTCAAATAACTCGTTCATATTGTTCCTCCTACTAGTTTATTCGCTCTTTTTTTGTTTTTTTCTTCAAAAAAATGAAAAAAAACAAAAAAATCGTTTTTACAAACGATTTAAGTACGGATTATTCCTTTTTTCATCATCGAGTGTTGTTGATGGTCCATGCCCGGGATAAATAAGATAGTTTCCTGAAATACCTTTAATTTTTTCAATAGAAGCAATTGTTTCTTCTAATGAAGAATTAGGAAAATCATATCTTCCAACAGCACCTTTAAATATAACATCCCCAGAAAAGATAATATGATGATCTTGAAAAATCACAAAACAAGAACCATGAGTATGTCCAGGTAAATTTAAAAATTGAATTTTAAAACCTGCACATTCTATGAAATCTTTTACAAGAGTTATTTTTGCTTGCATGTTTAATGGTTTTGAATAATTAGATAAATTAATGTCATCATCATAGAAACAATTATAATCTCTTTCATGAAGATAAACAGAACATTGATATTTATTTACCAAGTCATCAACGGCGCCAATATGATCAAAATGTCCATGCGTTAAAAGAATAGCTGAAATATTTAAATGGTTTTCATTTAAATATTGTATTATTTTTTCACTTTCAGCACCAGGATCAACAATTAAAGACTGATTACCATTTTCAATAATATAACAATTGGTTGCCATTTGACCCAGTGTCATATGTTTGATTTTGAGTTCTTCCATATTTTTTCCTCATAATAAAAAATAAGCCGAAGCTTATTTTTTTTCTTTGTGTACAGTTTTTTTATTGCATCTTGGGCAATATTTATTAACTTCCATTCTATCTGGATGATTTCTTTTATTCTTAGTGTTGATATAATTTTCTTCACCACATTCTGTACATTTTAAAATGATATTATCTCTCATGATTACACCTCCGCATCACTAAAACTTTCTTACACATAATAACATAATAATTTATGAAATACTAGCATTTTTTTAATTTAGTCCATATTTTTCTACATATTTATCGACAACTTGATTTGCAATAATTGGCGCAGATGAATCAGCACCAGTAGAAGAACGATCTTCACGTTCAGCAATACTTGCAAAGGCAACAATTGGTTTACTATCTTCTGTTGCTGAAATATAACCAATTTGTAAGTGGTTAGGATGATCGACATTATCACCAGGATCATATTTTTCTGCAGTTCCTGTTTTACAGTAAGCCGCATAAGGCTTTTGAGACCAATACGTATGAGATGTTCCATCACTTCTTGTAACACAAGCACGCATTCCTTTTTTGATTTGTTGGAAGGCTTCTACTTGTGAAGAAACATCATCTTGAATATTTGTTTTAAATTTATAAGTTGAAACATTGTTCCCTGCATCATCTGTTTTAAATGATTCAACTAAGAAATGAGGTTGTACTTTTTTACCCATGTTTGCCACCGTGCATGTATATTGTGCTAATTGAATTGGTGTATATGTATCATATTGTCCAATACAAGCATCTAATAATAAACCAGCTTCAGATCTTTGTCCTTTATATCCATCACCTTCGTTTGGTACATCAAGTCCTGTTTTTACTCCTAAACCTAATTCACCAAAATCACGTCTAATAATTGTAAGTGTTTTTACAAATTTATTGAAATCAACGTTTAAGGACGCATTTGGAACATAATTGACATCGGCAAGTTTCATTGCAATTCTAAACATGTAAACGTTTGAAGACCACGCTAGTGCATCAACTTCATTGATATTTCCCATATTTTTGTATGATTTCTTTTCTTTTGAACCTTTAATTTTAATCGGTTCATCGACAAAATACGTATTTGGAACAATAATATTTTCTTTAAAAGCTGTATAAAGTGTTCCTGCTTTTGATGTAGACCCTATTTCAACTTGTCCTAAATAGTTGAAAGAAGAAATATCAGATACTTCACCTGTGGTTTTATCAATTTTCTTTGCTGACATCACTAATACTTCACCAGTATTGGGATCCATCATTACAAAATACATTTTTTCAAAGTATTTGTTAAAACTATTACATGCTTTTAATTCGTTAGTAATTAGTTCGTCTGCTAATGCTTGTAGCTCCCAATCAATTGACAAACGAATATTATTTCCTTTTTGGCCATTAATGCTATTTGTCACAATAGGATCTCCATTACTATTGTATTTAATAGAGTAAGATGAATTTGTTGCTTTTAAAATATCTTCATATTGTTTTTCTAAACCGCTCGTTCCAACACGACTATCATTTGTATATCCTAAAGCTAAAAGTTCATTTTTCATTTCTGAAGGTAATCCTTGTCTTTTTGTAGTTACTTTTCCAAAAATAGAAGAAAGTTGTCCATCCACCATTGATTGACGTGACCAACCACTACTAATTTGAATACCTTTTAAAACATTTGCATTTTCACCAATAACACTCGCTTCTTCAACAGAAATTCCTTCAGCAAGTGTCACAGATCCTTTTTTACATCGTTTCATTAAATATTCAAAACGAACTTGTTCAATTTCATCATGTGTCATATTTTGATAAATATAGTCTAACGTTAATTTGGAAACGATTAGATTTTTCTTTGCTTTTTCATAATCCGTACTATCAGGATTATCTTTTTTTAATCGTGACAACTCTTTATTACTAATCAAACTTTCAGCAAGTTTTTCATGGGCAATGATAAAATAATCTTTGATATTTCTTTCTGTGACATTATTTACATTCTTTGGTTCAAAATCAATATCTAATTTTTTACTCAAAAATTTTGCAATGTATGTAATTTCTTTATCTGTAATTGATTTTGGCGCATAATAATTAACACATATAACATTTTCATTACCTACAAGTTTTGTATAATTACGATCATAGATTTCTCCACGAGGAGCATCATTTGTAAATGTTGAAGTTCCATAAGTTTCCAACTTCACTTTTAAATTATCTGCTTGCGTTAATTGCACATAACCAAGTCTAATAATTAATATAATAATCAAAATAATTGTCAGACATATTAGCTCAATTAATCTTTTTGAAACAATAATTTCTGTCTTACTATTTTGATATTCCTTTTCTTCACTAAAACCATGAAAACGTACTTTTGAGTTATTTTTATTATTAAACAATTTCAAAATATTACGCCTCCTTCCGCATGTGTATTATATTATACTTTAATTAAATAGTAAATTTGAATTATGGTCTAAAAACAATAATTTCACATTTTTATATCAAAATAGCAGCTCAAGCTGCTATTCATCATCAACAGATAAAATTGCCATGAATGCTTCTTGAGGAATTTCAACACTTCCCACAGCTTTCATACGTTTTTTACCCTCTTTTTGTTTTTCTAATAATTTCTTTTTACGAGAAATATCTCCACCATAACATTTAGCAAGGACATTTTTCCGCATTGCTTTGATGGTTGTACGGGCAATGATTTTTCCTTGAAGTGCTGCTTGAACTGGTACTTCAAACATTTGTTTAGGAATAATTTCTTTTAATTTTTCACAAATGACTTTACCTCGACTATAAGCAAAATCTTTATGAACAATGGAAGAAAGTGCATCTACAACATCTCCATTTAATAAGATATCCATTTTTTGAAGTTTACTTTCACGATAACCAATCAACTCATAATCGAAAGAAGCATACCCTTTTGTACTTGATTTTAATTTATCAAAGAAATCATATACGATTTCTGATAAAGGAATATTATAGATGATATTTCTACGTGTATCATCAATATATTCAATATCAACGTACTCACCACGTTTTGATTGACATAATTCCATAATAGAACCAATGTATTCATTTGGTGTCATAATTGAAGCTTTAACATAAGGTTCTTCAATAAAATCAATCACTTGAGGTGCAGGCATCATCGCTGGGTTATCAATTTCAACCATTGTTTTATCTGTTAAATAAACACGATAAATAACTGATGGTGCTGTCGCAATCAATTCTAAATCAAATTCTCTTTCAAGACGTTCTTGAATAACATCCATGTGTAATAATCCTAAGAAGCCACATCTAAATCCAAACCCTAAAGCTTGTGATGTTTCTGGTTCAAATACTAAAGATGAATCACTTAATTGGATTTTTTCTAAAGCTTCACGTAAGTTTTTATATTTAGAATTATCTACCGGATAAAGACCACAATAGACCATCGGGTTTAATTTACGATAGCCAGGTAATTGTTCATAACTTTCATTTTCTAAAGTTGTAATTGTATCCCCAACATGTACATTTTGAATTGATTTAATTGCTGCTGAAATCCATCCAACTTCACCACAAACAAGTTCATCTTTTTTGATTTCGGCTGGTGTTCTTACCCCAACTTCTGTTACTTCATAAGTGGCACCAGTGGCCATAAATTTAATATGATCACCTACTTTAATAGATCCTTCTTTAATTCTTACAAAAACAACGACACCACGATAACTGTCATAGAATGAATCAAATATTAATGCTTGTGTAGGATTATCTACACTTCCTTGAGGAGCTGGTATATCTCTTACAATCATTTCTAAGACATCTTGTACATTAAGCCCACTTTTTGCTGAAATAAGAGGTGCATGATCTGCAGGTAAGCCAATAACATCTTCTATTTCTTTAATAACACGTTGTGGATTAGCACTTGGTAAATCTACTTTATTAATAACTGGCAAAATTTCCAAATCATTATCTAAAGCTAAATACACATTTGCAAGTGTTTGTGCTTCAACACCTTGTGCAGCATCTACAACTAATACTGCCCCTTCACATGCTGCAAGGGAACGAGAAACCTCGTATGTAAAGTCAACATGACCTGGAGTATCAATCAGATGTAATAAATAAGTTTGTCCATCTTTTGCTTTATATTGTAATTGCACCGCATTTAATTTAATTGTAATTCCTCTTTCTCTTTCTAGCTCCATACTATCTAATAATTGAGCTTTCATTTCACGATCAGAAACAGCTCCTGTCATTTCTAGAATTCTATCTGCTAAAGTACTTTTTCCATGATCAATATGAGCTATAATTGAGAAGTTTCTTATTTTATTTTGTTCTATCGCCATTATATATTCACCGACTTTCAGTAACTCATTTTAACAAAAAATAAAGCAATTGACAATTTATTTATAGAAATAATTGATTAGACAATTTCTTAATGAAAACACTTAGTCAAAATGATTGATTTGTGTACCATAAATCGAATGATTTCCATTTACTAAATAAGCAAAAATACAGACAATCACAAAAATCATCATATTACTACCACCAAACACTTCTATTGCCATCATAATTGGTGCTAATAATGTATTCGTAGCTGAAGCAAAAACAGCTACATAACCTAAAGCTGCACATAATTCAATTGGTAAATGAAAGATAAACGCTAAAACAACACCAAACGACGCTCCAATTGAAAATAGAGGTGTTACTTCTCCGCCTTGAAAACCAATCGCAAGAGTAATAATAGTAAAAACTAGTTTTAAAAGCCAATCATAAATTTGAATTGTCCCTTGATGAAAAGATAAATCAATAAGATTTGTCCCAAGTCCACTATATCTTCCTTGAAAAAGCATCAAACCAAGAACAAGAATAATAGAAATAAAGCCAATTCTTTTATAAGGATTTTCAAATTTCTTTTCAAAAATTTCTTTCAGCTTTGCAAGTGAGAAAGAAAACAATCTTCCTGCCAAGCCAAAAAGAAGACCTATAATAATGACTAAAAGCGTACTTTTAAAATTATTTATACTCATTGATTGTGTTATTTCAACACTAAATTTTTCTAAGCCTAAAAAGTGAGATGTATAAGAAGCACTAAAAGCACCAATAAGCGCAGGAAATAGTGCTTCATAATCTATCTTTCCAACAATCATTATTTCCATTGCGAAAAAGAGTGCGGCCAATGGCGTTTGAAATAAACCACCAAATCCTGCAGCCATTCCTGTAATCAATAAAACTTTTCCATTTTTAGGAAAATGAAAATATCTTGAAAAGTAGTGTGATAATGTTGCACCTATTTGAACAGCTACACCTTCTCTACCGGCACTTCCTCCAAATAAATGTGTGAGCCAGGTACAAATCATAACAAGTGGAATAAGTGCTAAAGGAATAGCATCTCTTTTTTGTTTACCTGTTTCAAACACCAATGTCATTCCCTTCAGACTCAATTCATTAAAATGACGATACAACCAAGTAATCAACAACCCAGCAATTGGTAAAAAAGGAACTAAATACCAAAAATAATTATTTCTTATTTCACCAACCAAAATAAGTCCTTTTCCAAAAATTGTATCAATAATACCTATAATAATTCCAATAATTAGAGCAAGTACCCCGTATTTTATTAATTCAGTTTTCTTATTCATAAACTTCCTCCTATAAAAAAAGCTAATCACCCTGTGTTATACACAGAAGTCATTAGCCAAATAGCGGTTTCGATTAAAAATCGTGGGAGAACCTCATTCCCATAACTAAAATAACATATATTCATTTCATTTACAATTATTTCTTATCCTTTATTCAATGAATACATTTTGACATTATCTAAATTTATTTTTAAAATAATATAAAAGATAAGGTGGTGTTAAAATGATTCTTTTTCTTACAAGCAGTCCTACTGGACCATTAGATCAAAGTTACCGTGTCGAAGCTTTAGATTATAAAAATCATTTTGTTGAAAACTTAAAACATTATTGGAAAGACCATAGTCGTTGTTGTTTAATTGCTGCTAATCAAAAGTCTTATCAAAAAAATGATGAGATGTGTGATTTCTTTAAAAATGTCTTTTTTAAAGAAGATTTTTCTTTAGAACAATGGACCTTTATGATTATCGCTATCCCCTTTCAAAAGAAAAACTTTTAAATTATGATGTAATTCTTTTAGCTGGTGGCCATGTTCCAACACAAAATCGTTATTTTAAAGAAATTGATTTAAAAGAAAAAATAAAAGATTTTCAAGGAATTGTAATTGGAATAAGTGCAGGAAGTATGAATTGTGCTCATACTGTTTATGTACAACCTGAAGAATCAGGTGAATCTCTTGATCCAAATTTTAAAAGATGGATACTGGGTCTCAATTTAACAAAGCAAAATATTTTACCTCACTATCAAATGGTTAAAGATTACTGTTTGGATGGTAAAAAATTATTTGAAGAAATTACTTATCCTGATAGTATCCATCATTGTTTTTTGGTTTTAGAAGATGGTAGTTATCTTTTAAGTGTAAATAATCAGGAAACAGTTTATGGGAAAAGTTATCTATTACAAGATGGAAAACTTGAAATACTATGTCATGAAAATGAAAAATGCAAGATTTAGTTCTTGCATTTTCATTATAAGTAAGTTTACAAAACTCATTATTTAATATTTTCATCAAACAACACACGAGCATTACTTAAATCTAGATCATCTACATGATTGATCATTCCTTGATGATATCTCTTTTGATTAATATTATGATAACTTACAATATTAAAATGAACTTCTTGATCTACTGCAACAACGATTAAGTTTTGCCTTTTTTGATGTTCATTCTTTTCTTGTGCTTTAAAGACATAAGTATATTTAAAACATTGTTTGAGTGTTTTTACAACATTCTTTATATTTTGACTATATTTACCACTTAATGAACCAATGATATTTGTTATATAAATTCCTTGTGGATTTAAAGATTCTTTTATTCTTTTGATTGCTTCCAATGAATGAAGTTCTAATACTAAATTTTCACCAATAAAGACATCACTTAAAATCGCATCATATTTCTTTTTGTTCCTATTTATATAATCTCTTCCATTTTCAAAATAACAATGAAATCTATTTTTATTCTTATTAAATTTATTAATAGTTTCTTCTAAATAGAAGTATTTGTTAGAAATATCATAAAGAACTTTGTTAATTTCTACAACATCAATATTTCCTTGATGATGTGCTAAAAAATATTTAGGATAATGAAAAGCACCTCCACCAATTAACAAAACATCATTAATTTGTCTTTTCCCTAAATAATTTTCATCAAACATTAAATCAAATAAATACATATATTCAAAAAGTAATTCATTTTGTAATTCTTATTCTATATAAGTTGCTGATTCCATACCACCATCTATATCAAGAACTCTTACTCGATGCTTATCATGTCGACCATAGCTAATGGTAATATGTCCATAAGGACTTTCTATTTCAATCTTATCGCTATACAATTTTTATTACCCTACCTTTAAAATTTAAACGGATCCCAATTTGGTTTCCCACTATCATAGTAATCACATGATTCTTGCCAAGATTTCATTTCATCTTTAATGGTATCGCATAAACATTTATAGTCATCTTTTTTAAATTTATCATGATTCATCATTGATTTATAAAACTTTTTAAAACTAGCTGCTGTTTCTTTTATAGAATTTGGTGAAGACCACATACATTTTCTAATAAAGAAATCTCTAAAAAACAAATCTACTTCATTATTAACTTCTTCGTAATTTGCATTATTACGATTTAATAAATATTCATTTATAAAGAAATCAACATTCTGTACATGTTTCTTAATTGTTTTATCAGATAAATTTGAAAGATCTTCTTTAAAAATATTTAATAATTCTTCATGTTGTTTTTCAATTTTTTCTTTGTCAAACGGTTCTTTAAAATACATAGACATATCTCCTTTTGTTTTTAAATTATTATAATCAACTTTCTTTTATATAATTTTATCATATTTAATAGTCTTTCTAGTAGTGATTCTAAAAATAAATTAAAAAACAGGAATATTGCAACACAATTGTTGTTCATCCTTTTCACTGAATATTTTTAACTTTTCCTAAAGGATACACAAAGCAAATGCCGCAATATTTAGTCTAATAGTTCCCTAAAGACAACAGACTAAATCCATACAATTATATTGAATTCATACTAGATTATTTGTTACGTAAGATTTAATTAAAAATTTGGAGAATAAGATTGATTCTCACCATAAACAAAGAAGTATAAGAAGAATTTGGAATAAAAATCAACTAAATTAATCATCAGTTTTATTTGACACTCTGTTTATTTTTTTGTATTTTGTTTCATAAAAAAGAAAGCAGAATTAACAATATCCTACTTTCCATTTTTCTAGAAGCACCTATTTTTCATTTCTAAGTCTTTTATATAGTTCTTCAACAAATATACCCATTACTTCTTTTTTCATTTCTGGATGATTTAATAAAAGCGTAAAGAAGTCTTCATTTTGATTCAAACCTTCAATTAAAGCATCATCAATATTATCGTAATATGTTGTTTCAAATTCTTTTGAAGAATTATTTTTTGCTGATTGTTTCAATTGTTCATTTTTTTCCAAAATATCAGTAATTTGTAACATTGCCTTAACTGCCACATCTTTATTGTAAGCTTTACCTGTTCGCGAATTTATTTCTTCAATAATTTCAGATAGTTTTTGTTCTTTATCTTGAGAAATACCAAAAGCTTCTGCACTTGGTAATTTTACAATAGGTTTAGATGTTTGTTCTTCATCCTTGTGTTCTTGTGTTTTCTTTTGAACAAATTTAGTAGCTTGGATTTTACCAGTTAAATCAAATCCAGCTCCTGGATTTTTAATACTAATATAAGCTAGTAAATAAGAAATAAAATTATATTTTTTATGAATTTCAACATCTTCAAATGATGAGGCTTGTAAAAGGAATTCATAAAATCTAACAAAGCTACGTAATTTTTGAATAATGTCTTTTTGAGTTCCATATGGATATTTTTGGACTTCTTTTCTTGCTTTATCCAAATAGAAACTAATCATTTTTCTTTCCTTTGCTTTTATCTCTTTACCGCTATATAAAATTTCGTTAAAACTTTCAATATCTAAATCGTTTAAAATTAAATACCCATCTATTTCAGCTTCTAAATCATATATAGCTGATGGTGTAACCGAATTGGATAATAATGTCGTTGTATAATATGGAGCAAATGCTTTTTGTATGTCCTCATATGTATTGGCAAAATCTAATACAAATACTTTTTTATCAAACGGTGGACATATTCTATTCAATCTCGAAAGAGTTTGTACGGCATTGACACCTTTCAATTTTTTAAGAACATACATAGCACATAGTTTAGGTTGATCAAAACCTGTTTGATATTTGTTTGCTACAATCAACACTTGATATTCGTCTTTATCAAATTCCTTTGTTAAACGCTCTTCATTAAATCCATTCATGCTTGATTCAGTATATTCTTCTCCTTCTAGATTTACTTTTCCAGAAAAAGCAACTAGAGCATGAATATTTTTATAACCTTTATGCTCAATATATTTTTGAAATGCTTTTTGATATTTTACAGCTTCAGGTCTAGATGAAGTTATTACCATTGCTTTTGCTTGACCACCTAATTCATCCATAACCATGTTTTTAAAGTGTTCCACAATAACTTCTATTCGTTGACCAATGTTTGTTTCATGTAATTGTACAAATCTAGCAATTTGTCTTTTAGCAGAATTTGTTTTACATCTAGGGTCGTTTTCTACCAGCTTATTAATTTGATAAAATGTTTCGTATCTTGTAAAATTTGAAAGAACATCTAAAATAAATCCTTCTTCGATTGCTTGTTTCATTGAATAAATATGAAAAGCTTCATATTGTCCATTTTTATTTAATCGTCCAAACATTTGTAATGTAGTTGGTTTAGGAGTAGCTGTAAAGGCAAACATTGACACATTTACTTGTTTTCCGTGTTTTCTAATTTCATCTTCAATCATTTCATCAGTATCATCATATTCCCATTCACCAGACGCTAAAGATTTGGTAACAGCACTCATATTTTTACCAGATGTTGATGAATGTGCTTCATCAATAATTACAGCAAATCTTTTATTATTTAAATTCTTAACTTCTTCTACAATATATGGGAATTTTTGAATTGTTGTAGCAATGATTTTGGTATTCCCATTTAAGGCATTTGCTAAATCTGATGAAGAACATCTATCATCCATAACTTTAATCAATCCACTAGCGTGTTCCATTCCTATAACAGCTTTTTGTAATTGTCTATCAACTACAACCCTATCAGTTACAATAATGATATTGTCATAAATAATTGTGTTTTCATCATCATGTAAAGAACTCAATCTATGAGCTAACCAAGCGATAGAATTTGTTTTACCAGAACCTGCACTATGTTGAATTAAATAATTTAATTTCGTTTTATTTTCTTTAACATCTCCAATAAGTTTTCTAATTACATCTAATTGATGATATCTAGGAAAAATTACAGTTTCTTTAATTTTTCTTTTTTCAGTTAATTCATCAGTTTCTTCTTTAGTTTCAATAAATATAAATTTATTAATCAATTCTAAAATAGTATCTTTTTTTAGTATATCATCCCACATGTAATGAACAGGAAAATCATAATCACATAAAGGATTTCCTTTACCAGCATTAACACCTGTTCCATTACCCATGTTGAAAGGTAAAAAATATGTAGAACTTCCACAAATCTTTGTAGACATATAACATTCATTCAAATCCATAGCAAAATTTACTAATGTTCCTGCTTTAAACCTAAATAAACGTGTTTTGTTTCCTATGTTTCTTGTTGTTCTATATTGATAAATAGCATCTTCATACGACTGTCCTGCAGTATTACACTTTAACTCAAAAGTCATAATAGCAATACCATTTAAAAATATAACAAGATCTATTCTTTCATCATCTGAAGCCCATACTTCTTCCGCAACTGAAAATATATTCTTTTCATAATTTTCTAAAAGCTTTTTATTAAAAGTTGTTGCCGGTTTAGTATACATAAACCTTAATTTTTGATTAGATATTTCTATACCATGTTTTAATACTTCTAAAATTGATCCTCGTTTTTTAGTAGCTTCATTGTTAATAAAATTAACAATTGTATCTTCCAAATCATCTTTATAGATTTTTGTTAAAGATTCCATCGCTTCTGGTTGTGTATTATTTAAAAAATCGAATAACATTTCTCTATCAATAGCAAATAATCTATCGAAATCATTATCTTTTCTTAAAATATAGCCATTATCATTTATTAGTTTATTAATGATATATTTTTGATAATCTTTTTCAGTTAATACATTAGTTGGCATTAATCTTCACCTTCTTCATTTTGAATTTGTAAATTCATTTTCTTGATTTTATTATGATCTTCTAATTCTTTATCATAATCAACAATTTTAAAATTAAAGAAATCAAACTTATTTTTATTTTCGTTATAATACCCTTTAACTGTGGAACAAATTATTAAACATAATCTTCTGATATTAACCTTGTATTCTCTAATTGATTTTGTATAATCTTCATTTATTGTAATTACACTTGAACTATCAAGGTAAATATCAAATTCATTCTTCTTTTGTATTAGAAGAATAAATTTATCTATTTTATTTCTTTCGTTTTTTATACGATTTTTATTTATATTAGGATTTCCCTCATGCATAAAACAGCATCTCAATTGATATACAACTTCTCCACTTAAATACGGGTTATTAGAAACTTCAAAAGGAGATTGTTCATATTTTCCAATATATTCATCAAACCAATTGATATAGCGTTCTTTGTTTTTTATATTTGAGTTATATTCAGCTTTACCACAAATATCTGGTAATATTAAGACAAGCGATAGTGCAGATAAGTATGCCTCAGATTCAAGAGATTTATCTATTTCTTCTATAATTTTGTTTATCATATTATTCCACTTCTTTCTTACCTGTTACATATTCATATATAAGTGATTTTTTGTAATTATCTAATATTATTAATTGTTCTCTTTTTTCATTGATTGCTTTTATAATTTCATAACATTTTTTATCAAGTACATTTGCAATTTCAATTTGTTCATCTGATGGTGGTAATATAATGGATGAATTAATTAAATTTTTTTGAGTTATACTGAATACTTTTACCCCTGAAGCAGTTTCTCTTAACTGTTTTCTCCATAAATCTGTTAAAAATAAATAAGCCAAATATCTATTATCCTGTTGAATTTTAGAATGCAATATAATTGAGTGATATCCTGCGAAAAGTAATGAATCATCCCTTTTATAAACGAAATTTCCACAACCATCCTTATCTTCAGAAGTATCAGCAAAAATAAAATCATTTTTTTTCACATTACAATTAAAATTATATTTTTGATAACCATAAGAAACAAATCTTAGTAAATCTTTGTTTATATCTACGCTATTATTATTTTTTGCATGGATCTGTCCATAACTAATAACTGGTAGTCCATCGTCTATAAGATTTTCTTTTGTAATAGAAAGACCCTTTCCTGAAGTAAATAAATATTTAATTTTATTTACTTTCCAGTTTTTAGGAATTTCTTTTATCCATTCGACTCCGCTATTTTTCATTTCAACATTTGAATTAAAACCTTTAGTAACAGCTTCTGTAATAATTACTTTTTTATATTTTTCTAGTATATCTATTTGTTTTTCAATATCGTTATGTAATGAATCGATTTCTGAACATTTTGCTTTTAGAAAATTTACTATGCAATTTTGTTCTTCAATGGGAGGGAGTATTAATGGAAATCTTTCTAATGTATCAGAATTTAATGTCCACCGATTTTCAAACGAAACACCTTTACCATGTGCAAAAAAAGCTTTACACCAATATTGATATTTAAAATAGAAATTATAAAATTCAGGATTTATCCCCTCTTTGTATCTCAAGTTAATATATGCTGGGCTAATAACACCCTCAACTTTTGAAATATTACAATTATCCCCACTTATTAAATCCATAGGATTTAATACCAAATCATCAATTTTAACTGGATTATAGTCTGAATAATTTTCTGCTAATTGACCTTCATTATTAGTAATGTCCCTAATTTTTATTCCTGATCTTGCTAGGGAAAGAATGGTAGGATTTTTTTGTTTTGCTTTTGTTTTTTTTCGTACAAATGCATCTTTCACTCGAATCACATTCCAATTTGTGGGTATTTCTCCTATCCAACGAATACCACTGTCTTTCATTTTTGTCATATTAAATACCTCCGAATAATTTTTTTATTTTTAAATCAACGGAAGCCTCTAAATCACTAAACATCTTGGCAAGTTCATCAGTGGATTGAGGTGTTTCATATTTATAAAAATATTTAACAAATGGAATTTCAGCACCTGTTTTTATAACTGGTTTTTTCTTTGATAAGTCTTCTTCAAAGAAAGCTTTAGCATCTGGAACATGGGGTATTACTTCTTTTTTCATATAATCTTCAATGGCAACATCATATGGCACAATTTCAGTGTCTTTTGTTGATTTATCAAATATTACATTTCCCTTTTTATCTTTTTGAATATCAGCATTTTTATCCATTTTAGAAAGACCATCAACAATTTTGTCAATTACTTTATTATCAATTTTTTCATCATTAATTTTAGCCATTAATTGTTGTACTATTGGCTTAAACTCATCAGGATTATTGTATAGCGATTCATCTTCATATTCTTTCAAAGCATTTAAAATTTCATCATAAGCTACTTTATTTTCCTTAAATCTTTTTAATGTCTTTTTTTCTTTATCTTTCAATTCTTCTGTTGAATTTTCTAATTCATATACCTTACTTTCATCATAAAGAGTTTTTAATGTTCCATTGTTGATCATATTTTCGATACGTTCTTTTGAAAAAGAATATGATTTTTGTAATGGCTGCATAACAGTGTATTCTCTATAAATAAATTCAGTATTTTTATAAATCTTACTCAATTCAGATTGTTCAAAATTTACATATAATTCAGTAATTTCTTTTCTATTTTCTGGCAAAATTTCTTTTCTTTTATTTCCTAATGCCTTGCGCAAATTAGTATAAATATTAGAAGCATCGATTAATTGAACTTTGCCTTTTCTTTCTTCTCTTTTATTTTTTGAAAGAATCCAGATATATGTAGAAATACCCGTGTTGTAGAATAAGTCTGTTGGTAATTGAACAATAGCTTCTATTAAATCTTGTTCTAACAACCAACGTCTAATTTGAGACTCACCAGATGATGTTCCACCAGAAAATAAAGGTGAGCCATTTTCAATAATTGCTGCTCGACCATATTCATCGTCCATTTTATCAACAGCAGATTGAATAAATAATAATTGACCATCACTTGTACTAGGTAATCCTGCTCCAAAGCGACCATTAAATCCCTTTTTATATTCTTTTCTAACGGATTCTTCTTGACCTACTTTAGCATCTTTTCCACCCCAAGGAGTACCAAAAGGTGGATTTTCTAGTACAAAACGCATTTTCTTGTCTTTAAAACAATCTTCTTTGAATGTATCTGCATTTTTAAAATTATCTGCACTTTGCCCTTTGATAAGCATTTCAGCCAATCCAATAGCATATGTTTGTCCCATAATTTCTTGTCCATATAAACGAACATTACAATTAGGATTATAGTGTTTTAAATATGTGTATGCTGTTGATAACATTCCACCTGTACCACATGCTTGATCCAATACTGATATTTCTCTTTGAGGTAAGAAAATATCCTCGCATCCTTCTGAAATCAATAATGAAACACAGAGTTTAATTATATCTCTACCTGTGTAATATTGCCCAGCATCAACATTTTGATAAAATCTACCAATTAAGTTTTCAAAAATATATCCCATTTTAATACTATCAAATTTTTCAATACTTAAATCTAATTCTGAAAAAGCTTTAACTACAGTATAAAGTGTTCCAGATTTATCCATTTTATTTATTTCAGCAGTAAAATTTAATGTGTCTTCTGATTTAAGAATTTCTTGAACATTATTAGAAAAACCATTTATGTATTGAATAAAATTATCTTTAATATTTTCAGAATCATTACATAATTCTTTTAAAGAATATTCTGAAGTATTATAAAACTGATATCCTGTCATCCTATAAAAAGCAACTGCAGGATAATCTGGGTTTTCATTGTGTTGCTTTACTATTTTTTCTTTTGTTTTTTCTAAAGCACATTCAAACCTACGAATGATTGTCATAGGAATAATGACATCACCATATTTATCTGGCATGTATACTCCTCTTAATTTGTTTGCTATTGACCAAATAAAATTGGCTTCAGCACTTATATCAACAGGATCTTCATCCCATGTAAATTCAATATTATTTACCATTTTGCAAATTCTCCTTTACGTACAACTGTCTCAATTATATCATAATAATCTTAATAAATTAATGCTTGGTCAGCCATAAAAGTATAAAAAAGCTTTTTGCAAATCATATAATCAATAAGCATTTTAAACTATTCTAATAAGTATTTTAAAAAATTTCAAAGTGAAAAAAGTATATGATTTTATCATATTTTCGCATTAAACTTAATATACCCTTTCTGCTATCTTTTTTAGTGAAAGAATAACAAAGAAAATTAAAATAAATACCTTAACACATTAATCTCTGGTGTTTTTGCTCAACGCTAAAGCTATATGGTTATCACATGCTATGCGCGGGGTATTAGTTTTATAATAAAAAGTAGCAAAAATAATTTGGATTTTATTTCAAGCCATGATATTTGAAACTGCTTTTCAAGATCTTGTGGTTTTAATATATATAGTAAAAACAGACCTCTTCTGTTTCATGAGGTCTGCTTTTTTGCTTTATATTACTTTGATATCATGTCATAATTATTTAAATATATAGAAAGTAAAAAGGATGATACCCAACATCGCCAAACGTCACTTATTATCCTCTGTCAAAAGACATGATTATAATAACTGATTACTCTATAAAACTCAATAATTCCAAAGCTAAAAATGATTTTGATGCTCTTATCAAATTCAGAAAACTGTAATAACTATTATGAAGATACAATCATTAAAACTTATAAAGAAGGAAGAAATAATTACTTTTATTATGAAAATCCAAATCTAGACTTAATGGAAGCCAAAGCGATTATTGATCTTGTTTATAGTTCTCATTTCTTTACTTTAAAAACAAAAGAAAACTATAAAAAAAGAATGCAAGATCTATTTAGTATTCATAACCAAGCTTATTTTCAAAAAAGACTAAATCTGCATGTTGTTAAAAATGAAAATGAACAAGTTTTCTATCAAGAATTAGAAGTCATTACCAAAGCTATCAAAGAAAAAAAATTCGCTTTGAATATCAAAAACCTTCTTTAATCTTTAATGAAAAAAATAAAATAACCGAGTTAGCTCCTATCGATACTGTTTTTTCTAACAATGAATATTATCTTTTATGCCAAGGTGCAAAAGATCAAAATACATGCATTCAATATCGTTTAGACTATGTAAAAAATGTTGAGATTGTTAAAGATAGTGAAGTAAAATTTGATGATTATCAATTAAACTCATTTGAAAAGAAGCTCAATAATATGACGTACATGTATGGTGAAGGAAAAATTGAAGTTATTGAACTTGAATTTACACCAAATGTCTATTCCAATATGATTGATAAATTTGGTAAAGATATTCATCCTAAAAAAATAAATGAAAATCTTTATTGTGTCCAAGTAAGACACATTATGAATAGTACATTTTTTTCATGGATCATCGGTTTTGGTGGACGTATTCAAATTTCGAATAATGATGTACATAAAAAACAATTTAAAGACTTTTTAATAGAAAATTTTATAAATAAAAATAATGCTGATTAAAACGTATTCAGCATTTTTTCATCTAATATACTTATAACAGGTGTTTTACAATTACACTGAAAATCCATTAATTTTCAGTGTGATTGTAAAGATAGAGCAATAAAATATTCATCAATATTTACAGCTTCTTCAATTGCAACAGCAATGGCAACAGTAGCTCCAACACAAAAAATTCTTCTTATTAAAAAAAGAAGTGTTTTTCACACTTCCTAAGCATTTTCTTTTTTCATTTTTTTACTTAAATAAATATAGAAACATATATTTAGTATAATACCAACAATTGTCGCAATTGGTGCAGCTAAACCAATATTTGTTAAATTTGCATGAGTTTGAATTGACATATAGTAAGAAAGTGGTAAACGTACAAGAAGTGTTTGAATAAGTCCTTGTACCATGACCCATACCGTTTGATAATGACCGTTAAAATAACCAATCATACTAAATAATATTGCTGTTACAATTGTTTCTAAAGCAAATCCTTTTAAATAAGCATAGCCTTGTAAAATAACGGCTTTTTCTGTTGTAAAGATACTTGTAAGTAAATCTCCTTTAAATAAAACTAAGATAAAGACAACAACACCAATCGCTAAACCAATACCCATTCCTGTAAACATTGCGTGTTTTGCTCTTTTTTCATCACCAGCACCCACATTTTGGGCAACAAAAGAAGCCATTGATTGCATTAATGAACTTGGTACTAACATAGCAAAGTTAACGATTTTACAAGCAACACCATAACCGGATGATGCTTCTAATCCTAAACGGTTAATAAAAGCACATAAAGATAAAAATGAAATTTGTGTTAAACATTCTTGAAGCGCTAATGGTAATCCAATTTTTAAAGCTCGAACACAATGTGGATTGATTTTAAAATCATGCTTTGTAATTTCAAATGGTAATTTTCTTTTAAATAATAACATTAAAGCAAACACAACACTGATTGCTTGGGCAAAGACAGTGGCCATGGCGGCTCCTGCTGCATCTAAGTGTAATCCTGCAACAAGAACTAAATCACCAATAATATTAATAACACAGGCAACTGCCACAAATAAAAGAGGTGATTTACTATCGCCTAAACCTCTAAAGATCGCTGATAATAGATTATAAGAAACAATAAAGAAAATACCTGCCCCACAAATTCTTACATAAGTAGCAGTTAAACCAAGTGCTTCTTGAGGTGCTTGCATCAAAGTTGAAATTGGTGATGCTAACGTAATCATAACTACAAATATAATTGCAGAAATAATTGCAAAAACTACCGTTGCTCCTCCTATTAAAGCACCAATCGAATTCATTTTCTTTTCACCAATATATCTTGCAATTAAAACTGTAATTCCCATCGCAAATTGTGTTACCACAAATGTTATCAAGTTTAAAACTTGACTTCCTGTAGAAACTGCTGAAAGTCCTGCTGTTGTTCCAAATCTTCCAACAACAAGTAAATCAACCGCTCCATAGGCCGCTTGTAAAATGAGCGCTCCTAAAACGGGAATCATAAATAATGATAATTTTTTTAAAATACTTCCCTGCGTAAAATCCGATTTAGAGTGATCCATTATTTTTCTCTCCCTTCACACATAACTTCATAAAACTTTTCAATGGTTTGAATCATACAATCTGCTTCATCATTAGAAACATGATTCAAACATAAGGCTAATTTTTGAAAATAATCTTTATTGTATTTTTCAAAAATCATTTTTCCTTCTTTTGTAACGGTCACATAAGTGACACGTCCATCATGTTTAGCTGTTTCTTTTTTTAAATATCCTTTTTCTTCCATTGCATGAATTGTACGTGTAACTCCCGGACGAGGAAGATTTAAAACTTCACTCACATCTGAAACCTTCACTTTTTGATTTTTTTCTTCAAGTTCAATAATCGTTTCTAAATAACGTACATAGGATGGTAAAACTCCTTCAGGAAGTTTAGGCAACATATCTAAAATCCTTTTAGCCATGTAACAGCTATCTAACATTTCTTTTACTTTTTCACTTTTCATTAATTTCTCCTATTAATTACTGATGGTAATTATCATTGGTAATTATATAATTATAAAAAAGATTGTCAAGAAAAAAGATACTAACAAATTGTCAATATCTTTTAATCGTTATGCTCTATAGCAAACCCAAATAACATCACTTTTAAATCTTCATCTAAAATAGAAGTATTAGTAGCTGGACCATCAATAAAATCCATCTGTTCTACACGAAATTCTTCATATAAAATTTCACAAATTGCTTTTAACTTACCTTCCTTATAAACATCTTCTAAAACTTTACAAGCAATTTTATTTCCTTCTAGATAACGATCATTGCTTGGATTGACTTTCTCCTAAGGTTAAGCTCTATGAATAATCATCCTATCTAAATAACCAAGTCCCGTTGTTTCAATGGTTTGAACAATACTTTCTTTGGTTACTTGACATGTTTACGGATATCTTTGTCTATACCTTTTTCATTACCATATGATTGTCCTATATCAAAATGATGATAACCTAACTTTATATTTTAATTTCAATGTGAATAAAATGTGCATAATGTGCACAACTTGTGAAAATCTATTTTATTATATGTGCCGTAATAATGGTATAGCTTGAAGCATTAATTGTTATTTTTATAGCACCATTTTCAATATACCAATTTTTCCCTTTACGGTATATCAAACTCTTTTTATCTAAAACTTTATTCTTACAAAATTCTACAACATCTTCTTCAATTCCTAAATTTCTTTTAATTCTTGATATACCTAAATGTGTTGTATGAATTTTATAAATATTCATTAATAATTCATTCTTATCCATCTTGATGACTTGTCCTTTTTAAAATAGGCCATTAACATACCTAAACTTAAATAATGATCTTTTGATATTTGTTTCTTTGTATTCATTAAAATAACAATGACAACAATTAATAAAAATTCTTTCATACACTCACCCTATCTTTTGTTTTCTTTTATTAATCATTAAGGTAATCAAAACAAAGCTTAAGGTAAATCCTAAAACAATAATACCATTAATAATTATTGGTTGTAATGTTTCTAATTTAAAATATTCTAATGTTTTAATAAGTTCATTATTTTGTACAAAATAATACGTTGGTAAAATATGAGCAATTTTTAAAACATAACTTGGCATAAATGATATTGGCACAAAGCATCCACAAAGAAACGATGTTCCTAAAGCAACAACATTGACAATACCTCCAATAGCTTGCTTATTATGGGTAATAGTTCCAATTAAGAATCCTACGGCCAAACTACATATTGAAAAAACAAATGAATTTAAAATATAAGCAATCCCATTCCCACTTAACATAATTTCTTTAAATAAGATAAAACTAATAATCATATAGGCTAACCATACAATAAAAGAAGCAAGACCTAAGGAAGCAAAAACAATCCAATTATATTTACGATATGAAAAACTGCTCGTAATTGTTCTTTTTCGTACACCCTCTTGATTTAAACTTGCAAGAATCATTGTCATACAGTAAACTCCCCCAGCAAGTAAGGCATAGTTTAAGAAATTAAAATAAACATTTACTTGATTCAATTTAGAAATATCTAAGGATGTGTTGAGTTTTACTTTTGTTTTTTGGTTAATCACTTGTTTGACTTTTTGATTTAAAGCTTTACCTTGATAATGCTCTTTATAAAGATTTACTGTCTTTATATATTTTTCAATTAACATTTGGGTAAAAGATGCATTTTCATTACCATTTGATTTATATTCAATCGTTGGATTTTTATCATTTACAAGATCATCACCAAAGTTTTCAGGAATATACACAACATAACTTACATCACGATAAAATAAGGCATCGTCTACTTTTTCTTGATCATTGATGTCGATATCTTTTAATGTCGCTTGTTCTTTTAAATACGAAACAAATCCTTTGGTTATTTCATTGTTTTGATCCTTATTTACAATAAAAATATCTGGTTTTGTTGCCTCATAATGATTCATATTACCAGAAGTTGTATTAAATAATGTAATTGCAAGTAAGATCACTGTATAAAGAATTAAGTTTCCTTTTAATTTATTTAAGATTTTAAAAACGGTACTAAATATAATCATATTGTTCCCTCCTTAAAGTCCTAAAAGAAATAAATAAACATACAATAATAAATACTCCTAAACAACAAATATCTCTGATATATCGATTAAATGTATTGTAATAATATAAAGCATAAAAACCATCAGTAATCAAATTATTAGGATTGATAAGATTAACAATAGGTATATTTTTATCAATAACATATTTTAAAGTAACACCCATCATTCCAGACAGAACCGAGAAAAACATAGAAATCGCAATATTAATTCCTGTTTTTGCTTGTTCAGAAACTCTAAAAACAGAAGCAATAAATATTCCCATCGAAATACCTGCTAAATCACCAACTAAAGAAAGAATGATTATATAAAGCCATTGACTACCAAATTCAACATTTAAACTAAAATTTAAAAAGATTAAAAGGATTGCTAAACCAACAAGGCTTACTAAATAAGAACCCAGTGCTGAAGATAAGACAAGTATTCCTTTTTTATTTGGTGAAACAGAAACTCTTTTCCCTTTAGCGGACATATTCGCCAATTGATTATTAATAGCTGTTAAACCTAACATTCCACCATACATACAGGCCATGGCAATTAATGTATAATATTCAATTTGCATATAACTTAAATGACTACTTGATGTGTCTTTTAAAGATACTTCTTGGTTATTGAGCTTTTGAAGAATATCATGTACAATTTGTTGAACATTAAAATTATAGTTTCCTTGCTGTATTTCATCTTCAATTTGTTTCTTTGTTAAATCTTCTATCATCCTCTTATTTTGTTTAATTTCATCCATAACAAATTGCAAGATTGTTTGTTCCATACCATTTTCTTTAATCACAATTTGTGGTTCTTGTTTATTAAAGAGAACATATCCTTCTATTTCATTATCTTCTAAAAGCTGTTTAGCCTCTTTTTTATTTACAAAATGAATATGAAATAACTGATCCTTATTTTTTTTATTAGAAAGCTCTTTAAAGGTTTCTTGATAAATTGTTTGGTTTTGATATTCCTTATTGTCAATAACTGCAATATCAAAAACTTGTAAAGCTTCGTCTTTTTCAATATTTTCAAAAGCCATGTGAAAGAAAACACCTAAAATAATAGGAAAAACAAACATCCAAAAAATAAGAACTTTATTTTTAAAAAGTATTTTAACTGTATACTTTAGATTATGAATAAACATCAATCCCTCAATTCCTTTCCTGTTAATTTTAGGAAAACGTCATTAAGAGTTGGACCTACACGTTCAATCTTTTCCTCAATATTTGCTTCTTTCTTTAATTCATCACTTGTTCCTTGAGCAATGATCTTTCCTTTATCTAAAATAATAATACGATCACAAAGTATTTCTACTTCTTCCATATAATGTGTTGTATAAACAATTGTAGCCCCTTGATCTCTTAATTTTTTTATACCATCTAAAATATGATTACGGCTTTGTGGATCAACTGCAACAGTTGGTTCATCTAAAAAGATCAGTTTAGGCTTATGAGCAATACCACAGGCAATGTTCAATCTTCGAAGTAAACCTCCGGAAAGTTGTTTAGGTAAGAACTTTTTAAAATCATTTAATCCTACTAAGTTAATTGCATCGTCAACATATTGTTTTCTTTGTTTTTTATCTCGAATATATAAACCACAAAAATAATTGATATTATCATAAAAATTCAATTCATCAAAAACAGCAACTTCTTGAAAAATAACCCCTATTTTTGCTTTTAAATCATAAGAATCAGGTTTCATTTCTTTACCAAAAACCTTAATAAATCCTTCTTGATATTTAAGTAATGATAAAATAGAGTTAATAGTTGTACTTTTTCCACAACCATTAGGTCCTAATAATCCTAAAATTTCTCCTTGATAAACATTAAAGGATAAATCATCAATTGCTTTTAAATTTTTATACTCTTTTGTAAGATGTGAAACCTCTATTACTTTTTCCATCATTCTTTTCCTTCCCTATTCTTTATAGCAAGTTGTACCAAAATTTCTTCTTTTACATTTCCTTTTTTTACTTCATAAAGAAGCATTGAAACATATTGATCCTTCAACAAATCTACAATTTCTTCATCATTAAATTCAACAGTTTGATGTGCTACTAAACTCGCAATCCCATTAACATACAACCACATTCTTAAATGAAATTGTTTAGCATTTTCATTTGACATACCCGTTTGTTTAGAAATCGTTTCAAATATTTTATTGGTAGAATGAAACAAATTAATAAAATCAAAAGCTTCTTCATTCATATCATTATTAAACATAAGCTTAAATAATTCTGGTTCTTCTTTGGCAAAGCGAATATAGTTGATTCCAATATCTCTGTATTCTAATTGACCTGTTTCACTTTTCAAAACTTCACGATCAAAAATCTTTACAATTTCATCAATCACATCTTTTTTTAAATCATCCATATTTTCATAAATATAAAAAAGTGGTTGTGTTGAACAGCCTAATTTCTTTGCAAGCTTTCTGGCATTTAAAGCATTTAGTCCTTCATGGCTAATAATTGAAATACTTGCTTTTAAAATATCTTCTTTTTGTATTTTTCTTTTTGCCGGCATAAAAGCCTCCTTTCTATAACTCACGTTATATATAACTCTTGTTATAATTATAACAATATCTTCTTATCATTGTAAAGAAAAAAGGATATTTCAAAATATCCTAACTATTTAAGTAAGCTGCTTTTAATAAATTTTGTACAACTTCATTTTCACTTTTATATAATTGTTGTATTGTTCCTTTTTCTATGATTTTTCCATTATTTAAAACAAGAACTTGATGACAAAACTCATGAACCAATGAAAGATCATGACTAATGAAAAGAATAGAGATATGATTCTTTTCAACAAACTTTTTTAAGAGTTCAATAATTTCTCTTTGTACAACATGATCTAAGCTGCTGGTAATTTCATCACAAATAAGTAATCGTGGGTGAATAATCAAAGCTCGCGCAATAGCTATTCTTTGTAATTGTCCCCCACTTAGTTCATGGGGATATTTTTCTAAACAACTTTCATCCATTCCTACTTGTTTTAAGATTTTTTTTATACAATCTAAAGCTTCATTTTTATGAAGATGATAAAAATAATGATAAGGTTCATACAAAAAAACTCTGATTTTCATTCTTGGTGAAAAACTTTCAATTGAATTTTGAAGAATAAGTTGTATATCTTTACGTCCCTTTTTAAAATCAACTGGTTTTCCTTGATATAATAAAGAACCTGAAGAGGGTTTTTCAATACCTGAAACAAGTCTTGCAAGGGTACTTTTTCCACACCCACTAACACCAATAACACCAACAACCTCACCTTCATTGATACTAAAATCAAGATGATCTAAAACAGTCTTATCGTATTTCTTTGTAAGATTTTTAGCTTCAAATAGGCGCATTATTCTTTTCCTTTCGTAATAGTGACTTTGTATAGGGATGCTTAGGCGCATTAAAAATAGTCTCTACATTCCCTTTTTCTACAATCATCCCTTCTTTAATGACAACAATTTGATCTGCAATATAACGTGCCACTTGAATGTTATGTGTTACAAACACAAAGGTTGTTTGTTTTTTTAGATTTAAAAGATAATCTAAAATTTGTTTTTGAATAACGACATCTAAACTGCTTGTCGGTTCATCCGCTAAAACAAGCGAAGGTTGTAAACACAACACTAATGCAATCATCACTCTTTGAGCCATTCCTCCTGATAATTCAAAAGGATACTTGTTTAAAATAGTTTCTTCTAACCCCATTTGTTTTAAATAATGAATAGCTATTTTACGTGATTGTTTTTTTGAATATTTAAAATGTGTATGCAAACTTTCATAGAAGTGTTCTTCAATATTTTGATAATCATCAAAATAAGTGAGAGGATTTTGAAAAATCACGCCTATTTTCTTTCCCCTATAACCATCTAAATTCTTTTTTAATAAATTATCTTCTTTAAATAAAATTTTTCCCTCTGTAATTTTTGCATCATCACTTAACAATCCTATTGTTGCTTTAAGTAATGTTGATTTTCCACTACCACTTTGACCGACAATAACCGTAATTTGATTTCTAGGAATTATTAAATCTATATGATGTAAAATCTCTTGTTCATTGTAAGTCAATGTTAAATTTTGATAATTTAATATACTCATTTAAGATCAATATCCTTTGTAATCATATAATAGTCAACCGGATGACAAATAGCTCCTTTGACCTTAGAAGAAGTAACCGTATTTAAAGGAACATAAGAAACATAAATATTGGCAGCATCATCTAAAATCATTTCACTTGCCTGAATAGCAAGTTGTTGTCTTTGTTTTAAATCATAAATTGTGGAAAATTGTTGAATCAAATTGTCAAGGTTTACGTTTTTATAACGCCCTGTATTACTTGAACCCGTTGATAAATAACGTTGCTGAATAAAGGTTTCTGGATCGCCTGTAGGTGCACTTGAATCATTAGCTGAACATAGATCAAAAGTTCCTGCTGCTTTAATATCATTCGCATTTTCAACTTGATTAAGTTTGATTTTAATACCTATTTTTTTAGCTTCGCTTTGCATAGATTGCGCAATAATATTTGCATCTGCCGATCCATGATCCGCACTTTCATAATAATTTAAAATAATTTCTTGTCCATCCTTTTCTCTAATACCATCCTTATTGGTATCAACATAACCTGCTTCATCTAAAAGACGATTGGCTTCTTTTAAATCAAGGCTATAGCCATTAGAAACATTTCCATAGGGTAAAGCACTTGAATAAAGCCCAGTTGCTTCTTTTCCTCCAATCAATTTAACAATACTTTTACGATCTACACTATAAGATAAAGCTTTTCTAATCGTTAAATCACTTAAAAATGTTGTTTCATTATTCATATAAATGACATTTGTACGTGGCCCTAAAACTTCTAAAACCTGATAATCTTTATTATTTCTAAATAATTTTAAACTTGAATAATCAATCGTATTTGCAAGATCAACTTCACCCGATTGTAACGCTAAAACACGTGCATCAGAATCTGCCACTTGACTAAAATGAACATGGTCAAGTTTTGCTTTACCATCGTAATATTTTTTATTTTTACTTGTATCAATTGTTTTTTCTGAAACAAAATCATCCACTACAAAAGGTCCAGTACAAAGAGGGTGTTTAGCAATATCTTCTTCACTTTGACTTGCATCATAAATAGTAAAAAGTGGTTCACAAAGATTATTTAAGATTGCTCCACTTGATTTATTTAAATAAAGATAAACATCTTGTTTGTCAGCTTCAACATGATTTAAATCAAAATAATCGATTGCTCTTGTGTTTTTTTCAAAAGCTCTTTCTAAACATGCCTTTACATTTTCTCCTGTAACTTTGTTACCATTTGAAAAAGTGATATGATCTTTTAAAGTCAATTTCCAAGTTGTATCATCAATTTGTTCATAGGATTTTGCCAGACTTGGTTCCACCTCATATTTTTCATTAAGTTTTAACAATGTTTCTCCTACCCCAATACGACTTAAAACCCATCCATCATAATTATTTGTTGGATCTAAAGACGTTGAAATCCAAAACATGGCAGCATTAAGTGTTTTACTTGATTCATTTTTGTTTGAATTAGAACATCCACATAAAGTTGTTAACATAAATAAACAAAGCAATAATTTTATTTTTTTCATAATTTTTCCTCATAATGTTTAGGATCCAAATAATCCCTTATATCTTCTGATAATAAATTAAAAATAAGCACACAAATAAATAAAACAAGTCCTGGAAAAAACATCATCCATGGAGCCACTTGCATAAATTGTTTACTTTCATAAAGCATCGCTCCCCATTCTGGTTGCGGTGGTTGACTGGCAAGTCCTAAAAAGCTTAAACCTGCAAGTGAAATCATCATATTTCCAATATCTAAAAAAGCTGTTACAAGTATTTGTGATAAAATATTTGGTAATAAATAACGAATGATTCTTTGAAGTGGTGGGACACCCGACATTTTAGATATCACTAAATAACTCTTTTTCTTTTCTTGTTTAACAAGAGCAAGAGTCAATCTTGCATATTTTGTCCACCAAATAAGTGCTAAAGCAAACACTGTATTAAAAAGGCCAGCTCCAACTATTCCTACTATTGTAATGGTAAAAATAGTATCAGGAAAAGCAAGTAAACCATTAATTATATTATTAAAAAAAGATTCTGCTTTATCATTAGACAATCCTGCAATTAAGCCAATAATCATTCCAATAAAAACAATTAAAAATAACAACAAAAAAGTCAAACCAAAAGAAGTTTTAGCTCCACAAAGAATACGACTCAATACATCTCTTCCTAATTTATCTGTACCAAAAATATGTAATAAACCTGGTGGTTGTAAGGAAAAATCATAATTGACTTTTAAAGGATCATAAGGCGCTAAAAAAGAACCAAATAGAGCAATAAGTAATAACAAAACAGCAAGACCAATTTCAATTTTTAACTTTCTTTTCATTGAAACGCCTCCTTAATCGTGGATTTAATACTTGTTGAAAAATATCAACAAATAGATTAACAAAAACATAGATCAATGCCATATAAATTGCATAAGCTTGAATAATTGGATAATCACGATAACGAATAGCTTCTACAACCATGTTACCTAAACCTTGATATGAAAAAATCGTTTCAATAATTGCTGTTCCACCAAGTAAATGTCCAATAGAAAGACCTAATAAAGAAGAAAGTGTCGTAAAAACATGAGGTAAAACATGTTTTAGTAAAATTTCTGATTGTTTCATTCCTCGTGCTTTGAGTCCAATAACATAATCTTGATTTAATTGTTCTAAAATAGCATTTTGAATCATTCTTGTATAAGAACAAATCAGCGGAAAACTTAAACAACAAACAGGTAAAACAAGACCTTTTAAACTACTTCCACTAATAACAGGAAACAATTGAATCTTTACTGAAAAAAGCAGAATTAAAAGAAGTGCTAACCAAAAATTAGGTAAAGATAAACCTAAAAAAGCGATATTTTTTAAAATAGAATTAATCAAACTATGACGATGAGTAGCACTATAAATTCCTAAAGGAATCGAAAAAGCTAAAACAACAACAAATGAAAATATCGCTAATTTTAAAGTATTTGGTAACTTTGATAACATTTGTTGATTCACATCTTGTCCATAATGATAAGAATAACCTAAATCACCATGAACAAAATCATTCAACCAGTCAACATAGCGAACAACAATATTTTTATCGAGACCCATTTCATGTCGTGTTTCATTTAAAACTTCCTCGCTAGGTGTAATTCCTTTAGATAAATAATACATTTCAGCACTATCACTTGGTGCCAAATCTGTCATAATAAAGTTAACAAGTGTCACCAAGAAAAGAACTGAAAATAATGATAAAATTCTTTTCATTATTTAATCGCATGTATTAAGAATTGACGAATCAATTCTTTTCCTTCCTTTGTTTTTTCTTTTGAAAGTATTTCACTTCCAATTTGTTGAAAACCGATTTCTTTTAGAATTTCTATATCATATTGAGGTCGTAAAACATAAGATAACTTTAATTCTTTAGCAATATTATCAATAATAGAAACATCAATACCTTCCATATGTTGATGATCACTATGACCAGCTCTATTATAATCTTGATCTTGATAATGATAATAATGATTGCCATCAATATTTAAAAGATGTCCTTGTTTTTTTAAAACTCTAACCATCTCTTGATAGGCTTGTACAGGCTTTTCTAAATTCCATGTTACATTACGTGTGATAATCAAATCAAAAATTTCATCTTGAAAAGCTAAATCTTGAACATCCATCTTCTGAAACTCAACATTTGCCTTAAACTTGCGTGCATTGTTTCTAGCCTCTTCTAACATCTTATCACTATAATCAATGCCAATAACTTGGCATCCTAAATTTGTAAGCATAACAGAAAAAAATCCTGGGCCACACCCTAAATCTAACACTTTCATTCCTTTATTTATTTTTAGATAACGATTTATTAATTCTATCCATTTTTCTTGATCATGTAAAAGTTCTTCTTGGTTATCCAAAGAATAACCAAAAGAACGTTGATTCCAATAATCTTCAATTTTATTTAACTGACTTGTCATAAATTCTCCTTTATTTAACAAGATGATATATTTCTTGTAAAGAACATTGATGTTTTAACGCTAATTTTTTAGCACTTTCATATTCTGGATAACATCTTTTTTCACCATCAATTTCTACTTCTTTTACTTGAAGTTTTCCAAGAGGTGTTTCAATTTCTTTAATTTGTCTTTTTAAAACAGTTCTTTGTTCCTTACGATAACGAATACCAATAGTTGTTGTTTGCGTAAAAATCACTTTTTGTAAAAGATCCATCTTTTCTCCATTACAAACGACTGTCAAGCGATAAGCTGGTCTATTTTTTTTCATAAAAATAGACGTAAAGAAAACATCTAATGCACCTTTATCTAAAAGCTGTTCCATTACAAAACCAAGCATTTCTCCACTACAATCATCAATATTCGTTTCCATGACTATAATTTCGTTTTTTTTTTAATTTCTCCAAAAGAAACTTTTAAAACATTTGGGATCACTAAATCTTTTGTACCTGTTCCCCACCCTACTTTTTGAACATTCATTGCAGGCATTGCGGTAAATTCACTCGCAATTTCTGCAATAATTGCGGCACCTGTTGGTGTTACAAGTTCTGTATCTACATCAATTTGTCGTGTGATAGCATTACTTGCTGCAAAGATTTCAGACGTTGCAGGTACAGGAACAGAAATCACTCCATGAGCACATTCAATAAATCCATATCCATCATTAACGACACTACTATAAATAACATCTGGATTGATTTTACATAATAAAATCGCTGTTCCTATAATATCAACAATAGAGTCAATTGCTCCTACTTCATGAAAATGAACATTTTCTAAACTTTCATTATGAACTTTACTTTCAGCTTTAGCAACTCTTAAAAAGATACGTTTAGCAAGATCTTTCGCTTTTTCATCAATTTCACTTTCATCAATAATTTTATTAACATCGAATAAATTACGATGTTCATGGTGATGAACGTGTTCATGGTGTAAATGTTCATGTTCATGCTCATGATGATGTTCGTGTTCTAAATGAACATCAACATAAGTTCCTGTAATACCATTTTTCTTTTCTTTAGAAATATGGATATGATACCCATCTACATGTAATTTTTTTAATTCATTAACTAAATAATGAGGATCATCAATCAATTCAGATAACGCTCCTAAAGTCATATTTCCACTGATTCCACTACTACAATCAAAATATAATACTTTCACTATTTCTTTCCTCCTAAACAATTAATGGTATGAGCCATAAATCCTGCCCCAAATCCATTATCAATATTGACAACACTAACCCCACTAGCACAGCTATTAAGCATGGCAAGAAGAGCAGACAATCCATCAAAGTTAGCGCCATACCCAATGGATGTTGGTACGGCAATAACTGGTTTATCAACAAGTCCTCCAACAACGGAAGCGAGGGCCCCTTCCATTCCTGCACAAACAACTAAAACATTTGCCCTTTGAATAGTATCTAAACGATGAAACAAACGATGAATACCAGCAACACCCACATCACTGATGAGTTCAACTTCGTTACCTAAAAATTGAGCTGTAAGCATAGCTTCACGAGCAACCGGTAAATCTGATGTTCCAGCACAAACAACAACAATTTTTCCTTTATTGATTTCTTTTTGTTCTTCATCAATATAACAAATGTGCGATAAAGAATCATAAATCATTTGTGGAAATTCTTTTAAGATAGCTTCACTTTTTTCTTGGTCAACACGTGTAATTAAAATAGAATGAATATCATGGTCCAACATGTCTTTTACAATCCCAATGATTTGTTCCTTGGTTTTTCCAGCCCCATAGATTACTTCATTATTTCCTGTTCTCTTTTTTCGATTATAATCAATCGTTGCATAATCTAAGGGTTGTTCAATCATTTTTTGAGCTTGTTCAATTGTTAGTTCATTATTTTTAACCTTTTGTAGAATTTCTAATGTTTTCAATATCATAACCCCCACTTCTAATTCCTTCTAAATCAAGTGTTACAAATCTAAATCCAAGATTTTTAATATTTTGAATCAATTCTTTATTTTCAATTATTTTCATAAAATCTTCTGGTTCTACTTCAAGACGTGCCACATCTCCATGTACTCTTAAACGTACATGAAGCATTCCTAAATCATGTAAATATTTTTCACCTGTTTCAACAAGTTTTAATTTTTCTAAAGTAAGGTCTGTATTGTAGTCAAAACGAGAAGCCAGACAGGCATTGGATGGTTTATTATAAGTAGCAATACCAAGCTGTTTAGAATAATCTCTAATTTCTTGTTTTACTAAATTATTGTTCGCTAAAGGAGAAATAATACCTAATTCTTCACAAGCTTTTAATCCTGGTCGATACACTTTTTCATCATCTTTATTTTTCCCATCTAAAACATAAGTAAAGTCATGTTCTTTAGCAACGCCAATAACTTTTGACATAATGCTTCTTTTACAATGATAACAACGATCTTTATGATTAAAATGAAAAGCTTCTACGTCTAATGGATTGACTGATAAAACCACATGATTTGAATCTTTTAATTGTTCAAGAGCACCTTCAATATCTTCTTTTGACATCATTGCTCCTCGACATAAAACAGGTAAAACATTTTCTTTTCCTAATGTTTCAAGAGCTACATGGAATAAAAAGTTGGAATCAACACCCCCACTATAAGCAATCGCAACTTTTCCATAATTTCTTAATTCTTCTTGTAATAATTCTAATTTATTCATATAAATCCCCCTAAACTCCTCTATGACTTCTACTTAAAGGCTTCATTTAATATTGAAAAAAGTTATATTTATTATTTTACTTAAAAAAATATCGTATACATAAGCAGTTTATAGTTTCAACTATAATCGATACTTCATGTATACGATATCCTCTATTTTTCTAATCTTTCAATCATAACGACAAGGTCATCAATATATTCAGATATTGATTTAGATGCAACACCTACAACTTGAGCACTGCATTTAGAAACAGGAATAAAATATTTACGCGCTTCACTTTCTCCAATAGCATTTGCCATAGCTGGTGTAATTTCACCATACATTGAATTTGCAAAAGCAACTCCAATCGGACCAACAACAATAGAGGCATGTTTAACATTATAAACAACAGCATTTTCCCCCGTTGCAATAATATCAGCACCACCTTTTTTTAGCTGTGTTGTTGCCATACTATTGGTTCCAATACCAATGATGGTATATTCTGGATGTTTTTCTTTTAAAACTTGTATAATATTTTTTCCAATTCCGCCCCCTTGTCCATCAATAACAACAATTTCCATTTTTCCTCCTGATATATAATAAACTTCTTGTTTATTTTCGATTTCGTATCTCTATATCTTATTCATGAAAATAATCAGTAATTTCTTGCATATGTTCACTTTGTTGAACATGAAATGGACATCGTTTATCACAATGGTGACAAACAATGCAATCACTTGCTTTTAAAGCTAAATGATGATAATGATCTGCAGCAAGTTCATCTTTTAAACGAGCAAGATCATAATATTTATTAATCAAGGTAGTGTCTAACCCTTTTGAACAAGGATGACAATGTTTATAATAAACAAATTGATTACAATTTTCTAATATTGGAAATATTCTTAAAATTGAATAATCTTTTTCTACATCAGATACTTCTAAATAATGAAGAGTACGTGTTAAATCATCATTTCTAATTCCTGGCAAAACTGTTAAAATAGACAGTTTATCTAAAGCATACTGCATATATTGAGTTTCTGTCAAGGCTTAATGAAATGGTGACTCATCTTCTTCTCAAAGTTTTCCTCCACAAAAGGCTTTCATTACAGTAATACCTACGCCTTCTTTTTTTAGACAACGATATAAATCCATACGTTCATCAAATTCATCAATGGCGAAGTCTTCAAACTTCAAATCATAAGCTGAATCAATACTAAACATGTCAATATCTAAAACTTGATGAACAAGTTTTAGCGAATGTGATGATAAATCAATATGATGAATAGTTGCTTTTTTTAATCTAATATATAATCCAAAGCACCATAATAGGTTTTAAATTCGTTGTCCAACCATACTCTTCTGATGAATATTCAACACCAAAATGAATTTGTAAGTAAATTTGATTACTTCTTGACTTACTTATTCTAAAGAATCTCCCCCTAAACTAATAATATTTATTTCTTCATTTCTATGTAGCAATTTTCTATATTCCGTTATTTTTCAAAATGACCTGCAACATCTTTCAAGTATTGAATAATTGATAAATGTTGTGGGCATACTCCTTCACATTGACCACATTCAACACAATCACTTGCTTTACCAAAGGTTTTTGTTAAGTTGTTGTAGTATTCTCCTTGTGGTGTCCATCCTTTTTCTTCTACTTCTTGTAAATCTGCATTATATAATGAAAAGTATTTTGGAATGGCAATATTCATAGGACAACCATCAACGCAATAAGCACATCCTGTACATGGGACAGTAATTGTTGAATTAATGGCAGTAACTGCTTTTTTAATTAAAGCATATTCTTCTTCATTTAATGGTTTAAAATTTTCCATATAACCTAAGTTATCTTCTAATTGTTCCATATTAGACATACCACTTAAAACCATCATAACGTTTTCTTGACTTGCTGCAAAACGAATAGCCCAAGAAGGAATTGACATATCCGGATGATATTCTTTAAACATCTTTTCAACTTTTTCTGGTACTTTCGCAAGTGTTCCACCTTTTACAGGTTCCATAACGATAACAGGTTTATGATGTTTTGTAGCTACTTCATAACATTTTCTTGATTGAACACCAACACTGTCCCAATCAAGATAGTTGATTTGTAATTGTACAAATTCAAATTCTGGGTGTTCTGTTAGAACTTGATCAAGCAATTCAGGACCATCATGATAAGAAAAACCAATAGTTTTAACTAAACCTTTTGCTTTTTTATCTTGTATCCAGTTAAAGCAATCTAATTCATTATAAACTTCAATACTATGTGTATTAATATCATGTAATAAATAATAATCAAAATATTCTACACCTGTTTTTGAAAGTTGTTCATTAAAGATATGATCACGATCTTCTTTTGTTTTAATAAAACCTGAATGTAATTTTGTTGCAAGTGTATAAGCATCTCTTGGGTAACGTGATACAAGTGCTTCTTTTGCTGCATTTTCACTTGCAAATCCACAATACATCCATGCAGTATCAAAATATGTAAAACCTTTTTCGATAAATGTGTCAACCATCTTTTTTGTTTGTTCAATATCGATTTTTGAAGCATCGTTTGGATCTAATGATGGTAAACGCATTAAACCAAAACCTAATTTCTTTTGACTCATTTCCTTTTTCCTCCTATTTATTTTCCTTAAATTAGCCTTCAAGTAAGTATTCTTACCTTTTATTATTTTATCATTCTTGTATAATTGAGGCAAATGCCTCTTTTAAATAGCACACTATGTCTTTTAAGCATGGAACAGATTAATCATCTATTTCAATAAGTTCATATTCTCTTGAACCATATCCAAGTGCTGAGGCTGCTTCAATGGTATGAATACCATGACGAGATTCAATTCTTTCAATTAAATGGTCTCTTCCCTTATCATTAGCATAAACTAAATCAATACATGCTTGATCAATAGCGATTGGATCCGTTGAAATTAAAATACCAATATCATCCATACATGGATCTTCTGCCACTGCACAACAATCGCAATCAACAGACATATTTTTCATAACATTGATATAAACAATGTTTCCTTTAAAATATTCATGAACTGACTTAGCTGCATCCGCCATTGATTCTAAAAACAAATCATGATCAGCTGTCCAAATCTTTTCAGGTTCTCCTGCCCCATGAATATAAGCTTTTCCATAAGATGAGGCACAACCAATTGAAAGTTGTTTTAAAGCGCCCCATAACCACCCATTGGATGTCCTTTAAAATGAGATAAAACAATCATTCCATCATAGTTTTTCATATCTTTTCCAACATAGTTTTTTTGAATCACTTTTCCTTCAGGAATATCTAGAATCATATCAGGACCTTCAGCATCCATTAAATCTACTTCAAAATATTTAGACCATCCATGTTTTTCAATTGTTTTTAAATGTTTTTCAGTTGTATTTCTAGATCCTTCATAAGCTGTATTACACTCCACAACTGTTCCATTTAACTTATCAATAATTGCTCTCCAAAAATCAGGTTTTAAAAAGTTTTGATTTCCTTCTTCCCCTGAATGAAGTTTAACAGCAATCTTTCCTATTAATTTTTTTCCTAATACTTCATACATTTCTAAAACCTTTTCAGGTGTTATTATTCTTGTAAAATAAACTTTTGATTTCATAAGTAATCCTCCTTTCAAACAAACTATAAACCTAAAGTTGAGTTTAGAGTCAAGAGGATTTTTAATATTTTTTAAAGTTTTCGTTCTCTTAAAATACCATGATAATTTCTATCAACACATGTCCCTTTTTCTACAAAACCAAGCATTGAATAATAATCTTCCAAAGTTTCATTTCCGCGTAAAGAATCTAATCTTAAATATTCTTTTCCTTTTTCTTTAGTGAAACTTTCTAAATAAGAAAAGAATAATTTTCCTGTTCCTTTTTGATAAGGATTAGAAGCCAAATTATGAATATAATACGCATTTGCTTGATCTTTCCAACGCGCATCTTCTTCTAATAAAACAGCTCCACATACAAGTTGATTCGTTTCTTGATCAATCAATCCATAGAGATGTCCTTTTTGCTTTCTTTTTCATAATATTCTAATGGATAAATAATTTCATAATCCTCTTTTTTCCATTGTTGTATTCTTTTTTGTTCGAACCAAGTGCTGTATATTCCTCCTGCATATCGCTCGAAAGCTGGAGGTACATAAAATCTAATTCGTTGAGCTTGTACACTCTTGTATGTTCGTGGACTTCATCAGCAAAGGGCAGTACCTTTTCGATAATGTGGTACTCTTGACTTTCTGCACCGATACCTAACTTTTCTTCAAACTCTGCAACATCTATCGGCAGGTCGAACCAGTATGATGTTGTTTCTTCGCCAGTTGTTCCTCTCGTTTCCACCAGCACCCTTGTTTCCTGCATTGTTCCTCACGTCCTTTCTGTTGTTTCATCACATCTTTTATGGTCTGGTACGACATACCAAACACATACTTTGAAAAATCTTCTAACTGTTTTTCTTCATAATCAGCAGGGTTCAATCGTTTCATTTCCTGCCACACCTTACGCTTGTAAGAGGGCAGGTCAGATATGTATTCACAGCCGACTTTTGCCTGCATATCTTTAAAAATATCGTTCATGTAATCACTCCAATCTGAAATTTTGGTAAGAGAAAAGCAGTCAATCCTAAGACCAACTGCTTTTCTCTATTTTTCTTTATCAGTATAAAACACACTAATATTTTTATCCTTTATTTCTTCATAAATATCTGGATATAATAATCTTGTTTTTTCCTTGTTTTCTTTTGTAGCGTGTTTTCCTAATTCTGGATATTTATCCCAATTACGCAATTCACGAATATAAATTTTTTCATTTTCTTCACAATGATATACATGACTAATTGTTGCTTTAGACAATTTCTTATTCTGAATAGTATGAGGTATCTTTTTGTTAAATTCTTCAAAAAATTGGTTTGTGGAAAACTTACTCTTTCCATTTTTTAATTCCAACATATCTTTTAAGATTTTTAATTTCTCGCCTAAATAAGTATTTAGTTGATAACCAGCCAAAACATCTAAAATTAGATATTGTCCACTGTTCTTCTTTATAAAAATTAATTTGAAAGGAATACAGTTTACATCAAACAAAATGTTAAATTGTATACCATTATGAGAATAATCAAATACATCATAAGTCGTTTTATGTTTTAAAATATCTATATGTAAATCACGTAAATCTAATCTCATCATAAAAAACGCCTCCACTCTTTTTTCTTAATTATATCAAGTAGCTTACAGCGTTTCAATATGCCCCTATGCTCCAATAATCTTATTGAACAGCTCTAACAGTACATCTTTCACACCACCAGCATTGAATACCAATCCGACAGCAATTAAAGCAACTACCAAGAAAACGATAAGTTTGGAAAACTCACGCTTGAAACCTGAGTAGATACCGATAACCACAATCGCCATAAGCACTAAGCTCTGTGCGTTTGATAAAAACCATTGATATAAATTTTGTCCGAAATTCATTTAATTGTCCTCACTTTCTTTTAATTGTTTCATTTCACAGTCAGCTTCTTTGCCGACATTCAAAATACACATCAAGGTTATTTGACGCCAATTTTGACCCCAAATTTCTGAAAAATGACGATTTTTGATGAACAGCTACAAATTTTCAAAATCCGTGAATCCCTTGTAAATAGGGCGTTACGGGACTATATGAAACTAGACAAAACCAACGTCACAATAACAAGATGCGAGTGCTAAAAACATAAAAAATAAAATGTGATACATTGTATCACAAAATAAGTTCAATCATTACTACAACAAAACATCCAATACAAGCGACTTGAATGAGACTTAATTCTTTATAAGACGCATAAATAATAATGATTGTCGCAACGATTCCAGAAAGCAAATGACCTGTTGAATAAAAAATATCTGGGAAGGTCATCGCTGCAAGAACCGTATAAGGAATATAATCCAAAAAGGATTGAATGGTTGGGTTCGTAATTTTTTTATTAATAAAGACAAGTGGTATCGCACGAATAGCATAAGTAATAAACGACATGATTGCTAAATAAATATAAAACTGTTTATCCATGTGCTTCCCCCTTATTAAATAACACAGCGCCTATAAAAGCACTTGTAAGAGCTGAAATCGTCATCGCAAAACCACTTGATAATTGATTGATGATGGGTAAGTAGTAAAAACCTGAACGGATAATAATTGCAAGAGCTACTACTTTTATTATATTTTTATCTTTTTTCATTCCTGGAATAATAATTGCGATAAACATTGCGTATAAAGCAATTGATAAAGCATTACTAATGACCGTAGGTACAATAGAGCCAAGCATTGCCCCTAAGGTTGTTCCAAGCATCCATCCTGCCGTAGAAATCGAAGCAAGCCCAAAGAAGTAAGTACGACTCACATTTTCTTCAAGCATCGATAAGGCAAAGATTTCATCGGTAATAAAAAAGCTTAAGAGCCATTTATAAATTCCTTTAAACTTTTCATCTACTTTTTGGGAAAGTGAAAGTGACATAAACGCATAACGAATATTCACGGTCAATTCCACAATAGCCATTTCTAAATACGTTCCTTGTCCGGCAATAATTCCTAGTGAAGCAAATTGCCCTGCTGAAGTAAGATTCAATAGCGAGATCAAAACTGCTTGTATCACACTAAATCCCATTGATACAGCAATCGCTCCAAAAGAAAAGGACACAGATAAATAGCCTAAAGCAATTGGTATTCCATTTTTCATTCCTCTTTTTATTTCTTTCATAACGTGTCCATTATACAAAAAAATACTAGATAACTCTACAATTACCGAGGAATATTTTAGGCAAATTTTTCAACAATTGGTTTTGATACCAATTTATTCCATGTACTAATTAATGGACCTGTCCCAAACATCAATATAATTGTCGCAATTCCTAATGGCCCACCTGTAATAAACCCAATTAAAACACAAACAACATCTGTCATAATACGACATACTGAATAAGATGGTGACATCACATCTGCCATATAAATAGATAAAGCATCATAACATCCTGTTCCCAGATCTGAGGTGATATATAAAGAACATCCAAGTGTAACAAATAAAATACCAATCGCTAAAACCACGAATTTCATTGGTAATGAAAATGGTATAACATCTGGTGAAGAAACATTAAATAATTGACAATAAACATTATTAAAGAATTGTACAAAGAACCCGAGTAAAAACATATTAATAATGGCACCAATATTTAAATATTTTAAATTACTTCTACTTAATAAAATTAAAACTAAAAATAAGACCGCATTAATACTTCCTTGAAAAACACCTAAAGGTATATTTAATAAACCACTGATCCCTGTTGTCATTGAGGTAAATGGGTCAATTCCCATTTGTGATATACGGCATGTTGAAACACCTATAGCGATAATAATGTTTCCAATTAAAGAAATAATTGCTAGTTTGATTGAAAACTTAAATTTCATACTTTCACCCTTTCAAAAGTATTATACTTATTTTTTAATCTTTGAATTTTATTTTCAAAATATGAAAATTTAACCACGATATTATGCAGTATTTGAGCGATTTGTTACTAATTTGTTACTAATTAAGTACAATTTTTTAATGAAATTTATTGAAAAAATAAGATTTTCTATACTTATTATATATAAAAGTATAGCAAAAAAATCGCCTATCCAAATCTATGAAATGGATAGGCTTTTTAACGTAAAATATTCAGTTGTTTTGACGTCGAATTATTCACTAAAA
>OGPO01000174.1_pt1 | contig 58745 bp, 49 predicted proteins | sample 1553041 | NCBI WGS metagenome assembly OGPO01 (sample SAMEA2580281, study PRJEB22360) | human gut metagenome | biome: human gut; feature: human-associated habitat; material: faeces | place: Denmark | collected 2008/2010 | reverse complement strand
AAAAGCCATAACCCGCCTGAATGTCAACAGTGTCAGGCTGGAGTATGCTTTCATTAAACGGGAAAACGCCGCCGCCAACTCGGAGCAGGAACTGATACCTGTATGGAACTTTTACGGAAGCATATCACGCGGCCCGACAATCGGAGAGGAAGACAGACCGCAGGGCATGGTGGAGAATGTAATTCTGCCGGAAGGGATTATTCTTTCCATCCGCGCGGATGACGGCCGGATTCTGGTGGAATAAATATGTTGATGGAATGTTAAAAAATGATAAGATAACCGGCATCTTTTATTAATACAATAATAACCTATCTTTCAAATTTCTTTATATTTACAAAAGAAATCAGACGAAAATGAAAGGTTAATTAAAACACTGATAAGGAACGGCCAAACCCCTTCCCTTTTTCTAAAACCAGAATACAATGAAGGTAGGTTGAAAATAGAAAAAGGAGGGACGACATATGAACCTGGTTGCTATTTTACTTATTATTGTATATGGCATCATCGGAGGACTTTCCACTGCGGTTCTTACCATAAGCCTGCCGGTGCTGATTATCTGGAAATTTTACAGGAAGTTTAAATACCATAAGGCATTGACCGATTAGTTAAAAAGATGCCGCCAAGAATGAAAAAGAATATGGAAGATCGGATAACATGAGTTGTCAGCAGCCGAAAGAACCCGGCGGCGGGCAACTCATGTTTTTTCTTTTAACAGGAAAGTTCTGTGTGAACAGTAACCCGGGGCTGACTCTTTATTCGATAAGTCCGAAAGAGGTATTTCACGGATTCAGCAGACATGGTATAATTTAGTTATAAACAAAACAGGAGGGAGCCATGGATTTAGATTTACTGAAGCTGTTCGGCACACTCAGGCCCTACGGCAGCAGAACGAATGACCGCCTCTTTTTACGCTCCATAAGACGCAGGGCGGCCTATTTCATAAAACACTCCCCGGAGTACCGTGCAATCTGTGAAGATGTCGGTTTCCATCCGGCCGTTTTAAAAAACATGAAATCGTTAGAGCAGATTCCGGTCATCCCCACACTGTATTTTAAACGGAATAAAATAGGAATCAGGCGTGGGCCGGCAGTGGAAGTCACTTCCTCCGGAACCGGGGGAACGGCCAGCAGGCTTAGTTATTCCGTCTGGGAGATATGTCTTTTGGCGGCAATGGCCGTCAATCTCGGGCGGATTCACGGGCTCTTTTCCCGCAGGCCGGTTCATTATATTATGCTGGGATACCAGCCCTCAAAGGAAAACAAAGCGGTGATTTCAAAGACAGTCCACTCTGTATGCACCGGCAATCAGCAGGCGTTATGCCCTGGAATACCGGAAGGGCGTAAGAGGAGAAAGCGGTACCTATACCCTCAATCTGCCGGGAATACTGGAGAATCTGGCGCGTTGTGCAGAGGGCACACATCCGGTCAGGCTGGTTGGTTTTCCCTCCTATACCTATTTTTTACTCAAAAAAATGAAACAGGAAAACATAATATGCCGGCTCCCGGGGGACTCCCGTGTGATGCTTGGCGGGGGATGGAAGCAGTTTGAGAAAGAGGAAATTCCAAAAGAGGAATTATACACGCTGATTTGGGAGGTCCTTGGGATAAACAAAACCCGGGTGCATGAATTTTTCGGCGCGGCCGAGCATCCGGTTCTCTACTGCAGCTGCAAAAACCATCATTTTCATATTCCGGCTTATGCAAGGGTTTTGATCCGCGATACGGAGACGCTGGAGGCGCTTCCCAAAGGCCGCGCCGGGCTGGTAAACCTGTTGACGCCCATTGGTTCGGATCTGCCTCTGATGAGCGTGATGACGGATGACATTGGAGTGCTGCATGACAAAAAAGAGTGCGGCTGCGGCATTAAAAGTGATTATCTGGAGATTCTGGGGAGGACGGGGGCAAAGGGAATACGGACATGCGCCGCCGGAGCGGCGGACTACTGGCAGGGAATATAACGTCCGGCAAAATAGCAGAAAACAGAGCGGTACAAGCGGCAAATTCTCCGGTAGTGTATAAAATAAAGTAAAGCCAACGAAGGATTATTTTTATGAAGAAAAGAATTCCGCTGGAAAAAGCAGCCCTTCAGGTCTGTATTGATAGTGAAAAGCAGCCCCGCATTTATCAGTTAACGCCCCGTCAGGGCAGAATCAAGCTGGATGAGGTGCAGGACGCGCCGGTAGCCATGTACCCGGCGTCGGTATGCACCGTGAATTTTGATACCGGAAGATGGGGGATTATTCGGGTATTTATTGTAAGACCGGAAAATTATACCGGAAATTCAGGCACTATTTTTTACATCCATGGAGCCGGCTGGGTATTCGGAAATTTCCATACCCATGAAAAGCTGGTCAGGGAACTGGCGGCCCGAACCGGTTCGCTCGTCGTATTTCCGGAGTACAGCCTATCGCCGGAGGCTAAATATCCTGTCGCCATAGAGCAGTGTTACAGGCTGCTCTGTTCGCTTCCTGCTTTCACATATGGTACGGGAGGGCCGTTTAACCTTGAACGGCTGACCGTTGCAGGGGACAGCGCGGGAGGGAATATGGCTGCGGCGCTGACACTCATGGCAAAATACAGAAACGGCGTCATGATACGGCGCGTGCACTTTCCGATTTGGGTGAACTGCCCGCCGTCAAAGAAAGCGTGCTCTGCGGGCAGCTTCGTCTGCGTCAGAAACGCCATGGCAAGGTCTGCACCGATGGAAGAAGCGACCACCATCGCCAGCCGCTCCTGTCACGCCCATTGCATGAAAGAACAGCACGGCAGGATTCCTCCTGTCGCCATATGTTTGAAACAGCATTTCTATCACCTCATATTTTCATAAAAAGCATCATAATCGCCGCCAGTGCTGCCGAAATGACCGCCATACCAATTGTGCCGAACAGCCACTTTTTGCCCTTATCCTTGGCTGTAATGTAGGGTTTCAGGTCTTCCGTTCCCGGAATTTCCCATGCGTTCGTATGTCCTACCCAATAGCCGTCAACCCAAAATCGGTCTATGAGATTCATAACAGACAGTATGACCAGCAGCTGCCAGAAGCCCTGAACAAAGCCCTTTGCGCCGTTGAGCGCATAGACGCAGACCAGCACATAGGCGATGTATCCGGGGACGCAGACAGCTTTGAAAATCAAAGCATTTCGCTTGATTTTCGCGTGTGTTGTAAGTCCCAGCGTTACGCACCGCTCCTGCACCTCCTGGCTGTAAAGATGCACCATGCCCACCGCGCCCTTGCGGATACCGATGGAGCAAACCAAAATGAGCAGAACGCCCAGCCCGATGCCTTCCAAAATCACCTGTAAAAGCATTACCGATTCCTCCTGAAGCCCGCCTCATCCCGGTATTCGGGATGTCCCTTCAAGTACGGGTCTTTATCGCCGCAGATGGTATAGTCGCATCGGCAGCCGTCCACGCAGGTGGTCGTCCGCACGAGCTTGGCATGGAGCAGTTCCATGGACGCATAGTCCACATTGCACAGGGCGGGCATAATGTCCGCAAATCCAAACCGCTTGGCAAATTCCGCCGCCGGACACGTCGTAAATTCATAATAGATGGGCTTGCTGTTTTCGTAAGGCGCAACATCCATCTCGTAATCATGCCATGTGTCACAGTGCTTTTGGGCGGTGCTGAATGCCCGATACATCAGCTTTTTCCAGAATGGCTTGTTGATGTCAACGAATCGCAGCTTCCGGAAGGACGGCAGGATCAGATTTTCTTCTATCTCTTCCATTTCGCGGAATGTGACCACATCCCGGCACACATCGTAAAAGCACATGATGGCGATGCAGTCGTAGGTGCCGCCTACGCCGTTGTGAAAATTCTTTTTACCGCCGAGGTCGGTGCGCCACTTGGAAAGAAGCTCTGCGTATCTCAGCTGCACCTGCTCCCAGACCACCTCGCGCTCCACCTCCGGATAGTGCAGAGTGATTTTCGCCAGAATTTCCTTTTTGCAGGGTTTGGAATATAGCACATGGCAGCTACGGTCAATTTGTAATTCGCTGTCCTTCATCTTCCCACGCCTTTCAGAAAACCGCTCTTTGCATTTTCTTCGGTGTCATCCGATTCGTCGTAGGCATCATAGGGTGCCGATGGGTCGTGGACTTTTTTCTTGAAGGGCGAGCACAGCTCATTTTTGTGCGCAAAGGCAAACTCCATGTTGTCCGTCCAGCCGGTGTGACCGGTAATGAACAGCGGATGCAGTCCGCGTTTTTTCAGCTTTTTCTCCAGCAGTGTCAGAGACTTCACTGCCAGCTTGTTATCCTCTGCCAGCGCAGAAATAAAACTGTAGCCGCCGTCCGCGCCAAACCACAGCGTGTCGCCGATAAAAATGTACTTATCGTCAATGAGGTAGACCATATGTCCCCATGTATGACCGGGAACCAGAAAACACTCGATCCTGACGCCGTCAATGTCAAGTACCTGTCCATCGTGCAGCAGTACCTTTTCGTTGTTGATCGTGACCTGCGGCAATTTATAGAGATGATAGATGACTTTTCGCCGCACCTCGCCGGTGAGATACCGGTTCTCGATCTCGCCGATGTACAGCTTCGCATTCCGGAACAGCCCCGGACTGTCTGCTTCCACCGCACCCACATGGTCGGTGTCCTGATGGGTGATAAGGATATGGTGCATCGACTTCGGATCAATCCCAAGCCAGCCCATTTTTTCGGCAAGGCGGTCGTAGTTATATCCCGCATCGACCATAATGGTCGTATCGCCTTTGCGGTAGAAGAAGATGTTCGCCACCCATTCGCGCACGCAGGCAACATTCTCGTCGATCCAGCCGGTGTTCAAAGGCTTGAAGATTTCCTTGCCCCGGTACATCCAGCTCATTGCTTTTCTTTGAAATTCCGTTGCTTTTTTCGACATGATCGCACCTCATTTCTGTGCTGTGATGCACAGCCAGCCCTTTTTATTTTTGTGGTTCTGGATCTTACAAAATCCTGCTTGCTCCAGATACTCTTTCAGTGCAGTGTCCGTATAGATGGTCATGCCATCGATGATCTGCGTCCATTTGTCGTCTTTTGTTGTTTCGCCGTTTGCTTCATTGCAGATGAAAAAGACCCCGCCGGGCTTCAGCACTCGATAAACCTCTCTGAAATTCTGCGCAAGTTCCGGCCAGAAATAGACCGTTTCAAAGGCGGTCACCACATCAAACTGCTCCGCTTCAAACGGCAGTTCTGCCACACTTGCCTGTTGCACGGTACACCGTCCTGCCGCAATGGCTTTGGCATTGACCTTTCGCGCTTTTTCCACGCTGACGGCTGAGTAGTCGATGCCCTGCACCTTGCCGTTGGGGCACAGTTTCAACAGCGTTTTAATGTTCGCTCCACCGCCGCAGCCGCAGTCCAGCACCATGGCATCCGGGGCAGGCTGTAAAAAGCGCAGCCCCCATTCTGCCATTGCGCTGTGTCCAAAGTTCATCATAGCAACCATGATCTTCCCGCCAAAGCCTACGGGCTTTCGGGTGTTTTCAAAAAAGGACATATCACACCTCCGATTTCACACATTCCGTATAGGTCAGCGGAAAAGAGGCCTTTAGAACGACACTATTTCGTACTGCCCAGCCGTTCTGATGCAGGAAACTCAGGTATTCCTCATTCGTCCACTTGCTGTGAAGCGGAAAGCCTGCCAGCTTCATGAAAAAGGCTTTGACCTTGCCGGGAAATGAGTTTTCTGCGTGAGTAAAGGTGGGCGCGATCAGCACACCGTCATCCTTCAACACCCGTTTGATTTCTCGCAGTGATTTTTCTGGCTGCGGCACGATGTGCAGTGCGTTAGATACGATTACCACATCGAATGATTTGCTCGAGTATGGCAGAGAAAACATATCCTGCACGGAAAAATGCAGTTTCGCAGAGTAATTCCCCCGCTTGGCCTCTGTAATCATTTCCGGAGAGGCATCCGTCGCCTCGATGTGTGCCGTTGCTTTTACGATGTGCTTGGCGATCAGCCCTGTTCCGGTAGCCAACTCCAGCACCGTTTTGTCTTTCACGACCGGACAGATCAGCTCATACATTTTTTCGTATACTATCCTGTCTTTTCGCATAAAGCAGTCATACAGACCTGCATTTCTGTCCCAGAAATTCTTGCGTGCTCGCATTGCTGTCTCTCCTTTTATAGTTAGATTTATCTAACCACCACGTGCACCGATAAGTTAGATTTAGCTAACTTCCAACCCTATAAAAAGCCGCTTCTCAACGGTCCTTCTGCCAAAATAATACGCCCTGCCGTCTCCTCTGTCAAGAAGTTTAGGCATTTTCGGAGATTCCGAAAGAGATTTCGCTTTCGGGAGCCCCCAACCGTTACCCCAGTGCCACATCCAGCACCATCATCACGCTGAAGCCCACCACGAAAAGTACCGTGCCAACGTTGGAGTGCTGTCCCTGCGACATTTCCGGGATCAGTTCCTCCACCACCACATACAGCATGGCTCCGGCAGCAAAGCTGAGCAGATAGGGCAAAGCGGGCACCACGATGCCTGCCGCCAGAATCGTCAGCACTGCCCCGATAGGCTCTACGATGCCGGACAGTACGCCGCCCCAGAACGCCCGGCCTTTTTTCATTCCTTCCGCCCGCAGTGGCATGGAAATGATGGCCCCCTCCGGGAAGTTCTGGATGGCAATGCCAAGGGAAAGTGCCAGCGCCCCGGCGGCGGTGATCTGAACCGTTCCGGCAAGGTAACCGGCATAGACCACGCCCACTGCCATACCCTCCGGGATGTTGTGCAGCGTCACCGCCAGAACCATCATGGTAGTGCGCTGGAGCTGGCTTTTTGGCCCTTCGGCCTGCAAACTGTTCTGGTGCAGATGCGGGATGAGATGGTCCAGCAGCAGCAAAAACAGGACGCCCAGCCAAAAGCCTGCCGCCGCCGGGAAAAATGCCAGCCTGCCCAGATCTGCGGCCTGCTCCATAGCCGGGATCAGCAAACTCCACACCGATGCCGCCACCATCACTCCGGCGGCAAAGCCGGTGAGGGCGCGCTGGATGCCGTCACGCAGAGAGTTTTTCAAAAAGAACACACAGCCCGCCCCAAGGCTTGTACCCAGAAAGGGGATCAAGATCCCCCAGAATGCGTCTTGTATCATGTAGTACCTCCTTGCAGTTAAATGTGACTAACTGTACAAGCAGTATACTGCGCTCCGGCAAAAAGGTCAAGGGCTTTGCGGTATAGAAGATGCAGATCGTTTCCTGCATCGAAAAATTCACCTCTGCAAACTTTCCGGTTTCTACTTGACAACGCCCGGTGGGAGTGCTATTTTTACTTTGTTAATTTGTTTTGTCTAACCATCTGAGGGGCTTTGCCCCTGCATTTTTTTGCATCGATTGTTAGGAAAAGCTAACTGTTTTTTTCAAAACTGAGATAGAGGTGTGTTACCATGAGATTGAAAAAAGTATTTGCTAGTGCCCTTGCGGCCGCTATGCTGGTATGCGCTGTGGCAGTCCCGGCCTTCGCTGCGGAAGAGGTGGAACAGGAAAACTGCCTGACCTCCAGCTATGTCCAGATGAACATCCCCTACGCCGACTTCTACAAGGCTGCCGGTGTGGACAACGCATCTGAGATCGACGCTGTGACCAGCGCCACCAGGAACAAGCCCCGTGCGGGCAAGCTTGTCGCCGGTTCCTACCACGTCAACGCAGATGGCACCGACATCACCGGCGTTTCCTTCCCGGTCAAGGTGCTGACCCCGTGGGCGCTGAAGAACGCAAAGCAGGTCACCGATGCCGACAGCTACGACATTACCGTTACCCTGAAGGGCAAGGAATCCACCACCACCTACACCGGCGCAGATGCCTTGTTTGAGAACGAGAGCTACGCTTACTACAAGCTCAGTGAGACCCCTGCCTACTACATCACCGCATGGTATAACCTGCTGAGCGGCAAGTGGGAGTTTGGCAAGGTCCACGCCACCGAGACCACCGTAGAGGGCGCCACTGTGGAGCTGAATACCAACGGTCACCGCGCCACCTACGAGATGAAAATCTCCGGTTTTGATCTGGACTACAAGGCCAACAAGGTCTACGGCGTAGTTCTGACCACCGCCGATGGCAGTGAGTACGGCCTGCGTCATCTGGCCAACATCTGGCATGGTACCAAGCTGGGCCTCAATGCCGATGATCCTTACTTTGCATCCATCATCGGCAAGACGATTACTCAGATCACCTTCTACGCCGCCGACGGTGTGTATGTTCTGCCGGTCAATGTGGCGCTGTGAGTTTGCGGAAGGCTTCCTGATTCAGCCAACATATAGCACAAACACTTCCCCTTACCCCGATGAAGTCATCGACCGTCTGGCACGAGCATTTTACCCGGCCATCCTTGCCTGCTGGAACAGCGAGGAAGGCCAGCGGGAGTTTGCTGCATGGCAGGCGGAACAGGCTCATCTTGCAGGAAAAGAAAAACAGGAAGTTCCCGCCGCTGGGGAACTCCCTGTTGTACATATCGCTATCGTCTGTGGCTTTTGGCAGGGTGCGTCCGGGTGGGCGTACCCTGTTTTTGTGTTTATTTTTACCATCACATAAATTTGCGCTGCCGTTGCCATAGCAACCGACAAGGGAAAGTGAATTTGATAAAATGCTCTGCAGTTGGTTATAACTAACTAACCGTCACGACCAAAGAACCATTGATTTATCAAAGGAGTTTTCCATGAAAAAAATTTCTCGTCGTTCGTTTATCACTGCCATGGCTGCTGTAAGTGCAGCCGGTGTTCTGGCCGCCTGCGGTTCTTCTTCCAGCAGCACGGCTTCTTCTGTGGCTTCTTCCGCTGTATCCAGCGAAGCAACTTCCTCTGCCGCATCCATGGATGAGACCGGTACCCATACCGTCGTAGACCACGGCGGCAACGAAGTAGAAGTGCCTAATAAGGTCACCCGTGTCGTCATCGACCAGATTCCGATCCTGTCCACCTACATGGCTTATTTTGAGGGCAGTGCTCCCTACATCGTGGGTTACTGCGGCTCTTTCAAGTCGGTCATTTCTGACACTGTATTGAAGAATATCGCCCCGGAGCTTCTGGAGTCCAGCGATACGGTCTATGCTCAGAGCGACCTGAACATCGAGGAGATCCTGAAGCTGAACCCTGATGTTATCCTGTACAATGCCGGCAACTCCTCCCATGCCGAAATCCTGAAGGCCAGCGGAATCCCCTCCATCGGTTTCGCTACCGTGGGCGCATCTACGGAAGCCGATCCCGTTGAACGTTACGAAGAGTGGCTGAAGCTGCTGGAGCAGATCTTCAACGAACCGGGCAAGACCGAAGCCTTTGTTGCTGCCGGTGATGAGATTGTGGCCGATGTGGAAGCCCGTATTGCGGAAATTCCTCAAACGGATCGCCCCAGTGCGCTGATCCTGTGGAAGTATGCAGACGGTGTGCCGAAGGTATCCGGTCAGGGCACCTTTGGCACCTACTGGATGAAGCGTCTGGGCGTAACGGACAAGGCACTGGAAGCCACTGGCTTTGCACAGGCCAGCATGGAGCAGATCTATAGCTGGGATCCCGATATTCTTTTCTTGGATGGTCCCGGCCTGCAGCCCCTGCGCACCGAGGACGTGCTGAGCGGGAATGTGGACGGTGCTGACTTCTCCACCCTGACTGCCGTGAAGAGCGGCCGGGTCTACAACACTACGCTGGGTATGTGGAACTGGTTCACCCCGAATCCGGATGCTCCGCTGGTGCTGGCATGGCTGGCCTGCAACACCTACCCGGATGCTTTTGCCGATTATCCGCTGGGCGATACCATCAAGGAATATTACAAGACATGGTACGGCTACGATGTGACAGATGACGAGTTGGAGGAAATGCTGCTGTACTGATGAAGGATACCATCTGGATAAAAAAAGGCCGGTTCACTCCTCTGGCCGTGGTATTGATGTTCGCTTTTCCCCTTGTGACCGCACTCATCTGCCTGTGCTTTGGGCGAATGAATGTTCCGGTAGGCGAAGTTCTCACAGCTTTGCGCACTGCACTGACGGGTGAGAGCACCTCAAATGTACAGAACTACTCCATCGTCATCAATCTGCGGCTGCCCCGCATTCTGACGGCCATCATCGTCGGCGCAGGTCTGTCTTGTGCAGGCAATGCCTATCAATCCTTATTCTCCAATCCGCTTGCCACACCGGATATTTTGGGTGTGACCAGCGGCACCTGTGTGGGTGCAATTCTTGCTATCATCCTGTCTTGCAGTATTCTGGAAACGCAGCTCATCGCCTTGGTCTTTGGCCTGATTTCCGTCTGTTTTACTCTGAAAGTCGCAGGCAAGAGTGATGGGCGTTCTATGGTTTATCTGGTGCTGGCCGGTACGATCGCATCCGCTCTGTTCAACGCACTGGGTTCGCTGCTGAAATATACTGCCGATCCGCAGAACAAGCTGCCGGAGATCACCTACTGGCTCTTGGGCAGCTTTACCAGTGCCAGTTACCAAAAGATCCTGATTGGCTGCCCGCTTATCGTTGCTGGAATCATCATCATCTATCTGCTGCGCTGGCGGCTGAACATCCTTTCACTGAGTGATGACGAGGCTCGTTCCAGCGGCATCAACATCAAACAGACCCGGATGCTGTTTATTGTTGCATCTACGCTGGTCACGGCTTCAGCCGTTTCCATGTGCGGTCAGGTGGGCTGGATTGGCCTGCTGATCCCGCACGCATCCCGGATGCTGGTTGGAAGCAACAACCGTTACGTGGTGCCCCTCAGTCTCAGTCTGGGAGCCAGCTTTATGATCCTGATCGATACCCTGTCCCGCAGCATCAGCATTATCGAGCTGCCTCTTTCCATCCTCACCGCCATCATCGGTGCACCGGCGTTTATTTCTCTGTTGAATAAAACAAGGAGCAATCTGCAATGATCTTGGAAGTGCAGAACGGCTGCTTCGGCTACCCGAAGCAGCCTGTGATTCTCGAAAATATCAATTTGGGTCTGGAAGAAGGTCACATCCTTGCGACTCTTGGTCCAAACGGCATTGGTAAAACCACCCTGCTCAAGTGCATGATCGGTCTGCTGCCATGGCACAGCGGGAAAACCCTGTTTTATGGGAAGGATATCCACACCCTCAAGCCGAAGGATGTCTGGAGCACTATCTCCTACATTCCGCAGTCCCGTGGCTTCGCTTTTTCCTACACCGGTCTGGAAATGGTTCTGCTGGGGCGCAGTGCGCATCTCGGAGCCTTTCAGCAGCCCGGCAAAGAGGAAATCGAAATGGCGGAGGCCATGATGGAACGAGTGGGGATCACCCGTCTTGCCAACAAGGACTGCAACCGGATGAGCGGCGGTGAACTACAAATGGTGCTTATTGCCCGCGCCCTCATCAATGAGCCGAAGCTCATCATTCTGGACGAGCCGGAAACCGGTCTGGATTTCCACAATCAGATCTTAGTACTGAATATGGTGGAGCGGCTGGCGCATGAATCCGGCATCAGTGCCATCATGAATACCCACTATCCCACCAATGCCATGAGCGTAGCGGACGAAGCCCTGATGCTGAACCGAAAAGGCGAATTTTTCTACGGTCCAGCTGCGGAGATCTTGAACGAGGAGAACATCTCGTATTCTTTTGATGTTCAGGTGCTGGTGGATGAACTGCATTATCAGGGGCGGTCGGTGCGCAGCATCGTTCCGGTTGGGCTGCGGGAGGAAACTGCTGTATGAACAATGTCCCTTTTACACTTTCCCAGGTTCGCCCGATCCGGGATGCTATGACCGTTTCCCGACCTTCCGGACTGGGCTATGGAGTGCCGGTAACATGGTTTTCCTTGGGCGCAGGCACTTCTATTACCCCGGAATACTATGACTGCACCACTCTTTATCTGGGTGGTGAGGGAAACGGCAAGTTTCTTCTGGGAGTCGATGGGCAGGAAGTGTCTGTCAAACCCGGAGAAGTGCTGTATGTACCGCCGAAAACACTGTGCGGCACAAAAACCGACAGTGGAATGATCTATACCGAAATCATTTTGAAAAAGGAGAATTTTACCATGAACAACATTCTCAAAGCAGGCCAGCCCACCGAACTGAAAAATCTCATTTCTTACGAGGACGGCAGCATTGCAAACCTCGACCTCGTCCACGCCGACAACATGAAATTTGTCCTGATGGCCTTTGACGAGGGCACCGGCCTGACTCCGCACCGCGCTCCCGGCAATGCCATCCTGACCGCCCTCGAAGGCAAGGCCATTATTGGCTATGAGGGCAAGGATCACGAGCTGAACGCAGGCGAGAGCTTCCGCTTCGATAAGAACGGCCTGCACAGCGTTACCGCACAGGGCAAGTTCAAGATGAGCCTGCTGCTGGTCATCGAATAAGCGATTTTCTCATCACAACTGACGCAAAGAACCCGTCCGGACGTACCGGACGGGTTCTTTGCGTCTGCCGGATTCAGCAGTAGTAGAGGAACGAACGCAAGCGGCTCCATGCAGTTTCATCCCAGTCATTATCAAGGGAAAGCTGGAACAGTGGGGCACTGCAGGCATCGTGCAGGCCGCGCATATCCAGAATCATAGCGGTATTTTCATACCGGGGTGCAAGGGTCAGCACTGCATTGGTACGGCCAGAAAGCTCCACGGCCTTGGCGTACCGATATCGACCGTTCCCGCCTGAAAAATTCGGCAAGGCAGAGTCCGCAATGAGGAACAGTGTTTCAGCGTCTTCCGCAAAGGCACTGTGCGCTCCAAGTTCATTCCCAAGGGTCTGCATCTGCCTCTGCATCTGGTCAAGCCAACCAGCCGATGGTTTGTTTTCATCCAAATTGTCTTTCCACAGAAACCAGAGTGCCTCGCTGAGCGGGGCGCGAAGCACCTGTTCGCCTTCGGCTTCCAGCGCGGCAAGTACGCCGCTGTCCAGTTCTGTCAGGCAGAGCGGCGTACCAACAGCGGCAATGCGGCGGCCTTTGGTGAGAAGTGCTCCGCTCTCTCTCGCCGCTGTGTGCAGCTGCTCCCAGCCAGGCAGAGCATCCCACTGTGCCGAAATGTCTGCACGTTTATCTGCCGGAGCAGCATAGAGGATATCTCCCGCCAACAGTGCGCGGAAGAGTGCGTCACAGTTCTGCGCCATTTCGGGCAGTGTTTCCAGCATTGGGCTGATAAGTTGAGCATTCTGCTCTTTTCTGCGGTCCAACACAGCACGGATGACACGGGCGTATTGACCGTCTGCTTCCGCTCCCTGCGTCTGCGGAATCAGGAACTGCGCATGTGCGTGGTCGTTTTTACGCTCAGCAAGGATACTGCCCAGCAGTGCCGGGAAAGGCAGGTATTCTTTTGCACTCGTCTCCGCTCGGCCAAGGCTCAGAATATCGTCCGTCAGGTGCGGCAGCTCGTAGGGGTCTGCCCCTTGCTGTTTGAAATATGCGGCCAGATAGGGCGTATAAGCACCCATCGCCGGAAGATAGAGTGGCACATTGGGGGATGGTGTCTGTGCCAGACGACAGGGGCGAATATCGACCTGCTCGATGTTGAAATCTGTCGGCAGAGCCACCGCCGGGCGGTGCTGCAGGCTGTTCAGGAACGCTTCAATGCGAGTGATGACACCCACATTGGAAAAATGCTCATCCACTTCGATTTGCAGGTAGGGTTTATCGCCCATCTCCTGCTTGAACAGGTGTGAGAGCATGGTGTCCGGGCCGCAGCCGTGGTTGGTCAGATAGACAGCGTAGAGGTTCGGGTGGTGAGCGATCAGCTTTGCTCCGGACAGGATATGCTGCCCGAACGGATAATAAAGATTATCGTATTCATCGGAGATGTCCAGCGCATGACCGGGCAGATGGCTCAGCGTGATGACTTTATAGCCGCGTTCCAACAGCAGTTCCGGGATGCCCATGTTCAGGATGGGGTCGGAAACGCCGTAGTTGCGGGTGATGAGCACCAACACTTTATCGTCCGGTCTCAGGGTCGCCAGCAGAGCTTTGCCCTGTTTTTCCACGGCGGCGGTATGGCGGCGCACCGCCATGGCACCACTGAGCAGAGCTTTGGCACAAAACGGTTTCGGGATTCCTAAAATCTTGCTCAGTCCCAGCATTGCAGATGCCATAGCTTCCTGCCCAAAATCGAGATCGAATACCGGACTGAGCAGAGTGATGCCCTTGCTCTCAATGTCCAGAGCTTTGGCAATGGATGCGGCTGCCGTCTGCATATAGACGCAGCCGTAGTTGTGTTTCACACGGCTCTTTTCGTGCTTCATCGTGTGGATGGTGGGCAGGAAGATATAATCTACTTTTTGGTCGATGAGCTGCTGCATATGGCCGTAAATAAGTTTGACCGGGTAGCAGGTCTCGCTCTGTGCCAGCTGCTGGGAAAGCCGGATGGTTTCCTCACTGGTCGGGTCGGTCAGGACTACGTTGAACCCCAGCGAAGTAAAGAATGCATTGGCCATAGGGAAGAACTTGTGGATCATCAACGCAAAAGGCACACCTACGGTCTTTTTACGTGGGTCACGTTTGCCGGTGTAACCCTCCAAAAGCAGTTTGTCTGCCTGCTTGTAGAAGTCAATGTTCTTCTGGATTTCCGCACTGCGGCTGTCGTCTGCGGCCTGTGCCGGGCTGTCAAACCCGACGAACTGACTGGGCGCATCGCCTACGGCTTCCTGTGCCAGCAGAGCCGCGCCATATGCGCCGCTGATGGAAAAGACCGGGCTGACCTGTACATGGTCGCCGTATGCGGATTGGAATGCCGCCACAATGCCGGGGTTATAGTCTACGCCGCCCTGTAAGACAATGTGCTGGCCCACCGGCTTGGAGCCGACTACCTTGTGCAGATAGTTCTGGACGATGGAGTGACACAGCCCGGCAGCGATCTCTGCCTGCGAAACACCTTCTGCGGCGGCTGATGCAATGGCCGTTTCGATAAATACGGTACAGCGTTCGCCCAATGCGGCCGGATGTTCGGCAGAAAGGGCCAACGGGCCGAATTCTGCCAGCGGGATGCCCATGCGGACGGCTTGCTCCTCCACAAAAGAGCCTGTACCGGCGGCGCAGATCTTGTTCATCTGGAAGTCCACGACTTCACCGTCCCGGATACTGATGTACTTGCTGTCCTGTCCGCCGATCTCAAACACGGTATCAACTTCCGGTACCCAGTGAGCTGCACCCTTGGCCTGCGCAGTGATCTCATCCCGGACAGCATCCGCGCCGATGCGCTTGCCGACACGCTCACGTCCGGAGCCGGTCACGCCGACAGCCGTAAACCGGATATCGCCAAACCGCTGACGAATACTTGCAAGTCCTTTGCGGACAGCTCCTTCCGGATCACCTGCGGTGCGCAGATATTGAAAGTCTACCAGTTCACCGTCAGCACCGACCAGAACAAGATCGGTACTGGTGGAACCGATGTCGATGCCCAATGCGCAGCCACCTTCTGGAATGATCTTGGTAGCGTTTGGCTCCGCAAGGCTCGTGCCGGGGCGCAGTTCCAGTTTGGGCAATGTTCCGACCGTGTGGTGTGTTGTTCGTGTACGGTCCAGAGAATCATTCAGTTGACGTAACGTGAACGAGCCGGATGCCTTGAGTGCAGCACCAAGAGCCGCTTCATATCGGGCAAACTCCGGAACGATGAGCTCTTCTTCGGTCAGGCCGAACACTTCCCGAATCGCCCGGATGACGCCGGTGTTGCAGGTCACGCCGCCACAGAACACTACCGGCTTGCAGACGGGAAGCCGACGCACGATGGTAGCTTTGTAGTTGCGGATCATCGCATAGCACAGACCCAGAAGAATATCCGGCGTAGCGGCTCCTTCCTGTTGACGGTGGATGATGTCGGTCTTGGCAAAGACGGCACACCGACCGGAAAGGCGGGGGATACTCTGTGCCTGCTCGACCAGTGAAGAATAATCTTCTAGTTTGCAGCCTACGCGGGACATCTGATCTTCAAAGAACGAGCCTGTGCCGCCTGCACAGTGTTCGTTGACTGCGAACTGCGGTGCACGGCTCTGCAAATCCGTGATGAATCGCGCACCCTGACTGCCGATTTCAATGACCGAACCAGCCTGCGGAACAATCTGGCGCACACCCTCGACGATGGCGGGGATATCGCCTAAAGAGGGAATGGCTGAATCTTGCTCCAGCAGAGCCTCCGTGTTGCTTCCGGTCACACAGAGCGAAAACGGTGTGTCTGCATCCAGCTCCAATGCAGAAAGTCCTTTTTTCAGGCAGGCGAACGGCCTGCCGTGATGCACCGCCATCCACTGCTCTGCCATTGCACCATCCCGCAGCAGCACCAACTTGACCGTCGAAGTGCCGATATCCATACCCAACGAAAGCATTGTGTCACTCCTTCAAGACAAACCCTGCAAGTTATAGGGTTTGACATTTCAAACTTTATACCGTATAATAATGATGCCTTTTAATTAGGCATCTCTAACCAAGAGTTTAACACAACTACCTCGGAGTTTCCGTTGTTATGGCAACGGCAAAGCAAATTTTAAGATGGAGCAATATTATTCAATTTTACAGCAATGCGGCATGTTCAACGGCATCCAGCCGCGAAAATATAAGGAAGTCCTTCGTTGCTTGAATGCGACTGTCCGTGAATATCCCCGTGGTGCGCACATCGTCGAGCTGGGTGAGCAGAGCCACAATACGGGTGTTCTGCTGGATGGCACGATGGAAGAATTTTTGTATGATGAAAGTGGCAATCAAATCAGCATCTGCCGTTTTTGTCCCGGAGAAGTATTTGGTGCAGAACTGGCCTGTACTGGCTGGACGGTAAGTCCGGTCTGTCTGCGCGCCAGTTCGGACTGTACCGTAATGCTGCTGGATTTCAGCGCATTGATGTCACAGAAAACGCTGACCTGTCCCTGCCGGATGCAGGTCACAGCAAATCTTATGCAGGATATGGCGCAGCAGCTCCTCTTTTTTAACACCAAAGTGCGTATTTTAGCACAAAAACGACTTCGAGATCGTCTGAAGATTTATCTTCAAACCTTGACACCCGATGAAAAAGGCTGTTACAGTCTGCCCTACACCCGGACAGAACTGGCGGATTTCCTCTGTGTGGACCGCAGTGCTCTTTCCCGTGAGCTGTGCCGGATGCGCGATGAGGGTATCCTTGATTTTTCCGGTGCAAAGATCCATCTGCTGAACCCAAAGTTTTTGTATGGCTGGAACTGACAGCACTTCTAAATCCATGAAAAAATGGTCTGCCGAACATTTTTGTTCAACAGACCATTACTTTTTAATCTTCTAATCCACGGCCTACTGATTCGCAGCGCACACCGGGCGATTCCCTCAATTTTTGGAAGTTACGTTTTAACGTTATTTCTCGGCGATGCATCGCAGGTTTTGAACTTCGAGTTTCTGCACCCTTTGTCCGATTTTGCAACGATTTGCACCCTTTGCACGTTTTGAAACCGTGCAAAAACCGTGCAGAAACCGTGCACTTACTCCCAGACAAACTAAAATCCACTTCATCCGACAACGACTTGACGGCATTGGTTTGGGTGGCCATTCTCTTATTTTTAGTACTTGCTGCATCACAAGCCGATTGGAAAGCATCTGACCTCATTCTCAGTATAACCCGTCGTTTTGTGTTAGAAAAAAGCAACACAGCACGATATGGTCTGTATGGCCTTGTAGTGGTATCCTTTTGCCAACAAGAAAACAACATAAAACGAAAGGAAAAACAAATGATGAAACGTATCTTTACCCTGATTACCTCTATTGTTCTGGCCACCAGTCTACTGGCTGTCCCCTGCTTTGCCGCTGAGCCTGAAGACTTGCCCACGCCGCAGCCTGGTGTGACCGAAACGGAACAGCCTGACGGTTCTGATCAGCCTGAGAATCCGGACAGACCTTCTATCCAGCCATGTGATGCTATGCCAGGAGATGGCAACTTAGCTTAAAGTAAGATCCAGATATTCTTTAGCTTCTTTTTTAACTATTTCCAATCCAACCTGATATTCAATAACTTTGCAGAGATAATACGATTGATAGTACAATTCTTTGCTGATTTCGTCATCGCCCATAAAATGTCGGCATTCCGCTTCAATTTCCAGACATCGGGGCAATACTTGGTAATGTCCATATTGAATACAGGCTTCTCGTCCTTCTTTAGCGAGTGCAGCTCCTTCCTCATAGCGACCGCACAAATCCAGTACCCGAGCATAATTATAAAGGACCAAAGGCAACACCCCTATAGATGTTATGGTTTCCTTAAAATGCTTACGCACATACTTAAGCAGCTGATAGTAGATTTCAGCTGCTTTTTTATTTTGGCCAGCATCAGAGTAAGCAAGCCCAATCTGATTGATAATTGTGATTTCATCTCTTGTATAAAGGAAACTTTCTATACTCTCTAGGTCAAAGCGGGGCACAGTCAGCTGAATTGCCTGCATTAGCAGATCGATTTGTTCCAGCGGCGTGTAGCGTCCATCTAAGCGTCCCAGAAGTACCCTTGAACGCAGGGCAAATTGCTGCGCAATTTGATCATCCGGATCTGCCAGCTTTTCAAATTGTGCAAGCTTCTCAAAGCCCTCCGGCACCTTTTCGGTCACATTGCAGGCAACAATTTCTTTCTGAAGAGCTTCCATCTCCAGTTCATTTTTACTCAGCAGAGCAAAATAGCGGTCATCCGGCAGGCCCAGACGCTGCAAAAGGGCATTGATCCGGTTGCGGCTGGGGGTCTGTTTCCCATTTTCCAGTCGGGAAAGAGTCATAGGCTCACAGATTCCATAGCAGAGCTGCTCCTGGGTCAAACCCAGATCCAGCCGCCGCTGTTTAATGTATTCTCCCAGAAAGACATTTTTCATTGCTGAGTCCCTCCTCATTATAGCTGCCGCGCTCCTGTAGTTTAAAGCTGGCACTGTGTGTCAACCAATATCAATATTCTAAGGACATTATACCATAACCATCCCGGATTCTAAAAAAAAAAAATCAAACCCGGAAGCTAACTAACACAAAACGATATGGTTTGCACTAATCTCTTGTGATACTATCTAAACACGGAACAGACATACTGTCAAGTTCCGAATAAAAATAGAGTGGAGAAATTCTTATGCGAATCATCAAAAATGGTAGCGACGTTCTCGACCAAGCTGACTGCCTTACGATCAACTGCTGCTCTGGTGCAGTTGGTGCATTCCCCGACGAAGTAGAAGACGAGCTCTAAAAAGCAAATTTCATCTTGTGCGAATACGGTTGCTCAGATTTGAGCAACCGTATTCTTGATGTATACACATTTATAAAAGAGGATTATCAATGAAGCACTCAATATTTAATTATATCAACCGGGAAATCAACGGGCAGACGTTGCTTTTTAACACTGCCAAAGAAACTCTGGTCGAGCTGGATCAAAAGACTCTAGATCAGTATGAACGAAACGATTTAGATAGTGACACGCAGGCTGCTATGGCAGATCTGGGTTTTTTGGTCGCAGATGATGTAGATGAACTGGCATCTTTGGAGTTTAAGTGGAAGAATAATTTCACAAGCTCGAAAAAGTTGGAACTTACTGTTATGGTTACAGACGCCTGTAACTTTCGTTGCCCCTATTGCTACCAGGCTCACAGTACTCACAACATGGGCATCGAGGAAACAAACCGGCTGTGCCGATATCTCATGAAATCCATTGATAATGGGGTAGAGGTTATCAACATTCACTGGTTTGGTGGAGAACCACTTTTGAATACTGCCCCCATTTTTTATATTGAGCATTTTTTAAAAGAGAAGGGTATCAAAGGCAGTTCCAATGTTACAACAAATGGTTATCTGCTCACAGATGAACTGCTGCACCGATTCAGAGAAGAAACTCGAATTCATGCGTTTCAAATTACTCTGGATGGAACAGAAAATTTGCACAATAAAACACGCCGACATGTTTCAGGAGAGCCCACATACAAACGAATCTGCAGCAATATTGTGTCTGCGACACAGAACAGCTTTTTTGTCATCATTCGTCTGAACATGACAAAGGAAAATCAAAATCTTGATGCTTTTCTTGCAGAGATCAATGCTTTAGGCCTTCCTCGTTCAAGGTATTTCATCCACATTACAAATGCTCACGAGTTCACCAACTCTGAAAAACTCAGCAATTTCTACTTCAACACCGCAGAGGAGTACAGTATTGCTTATGACCGTGCACAGGATTCTTTTACAAAGGCCCATTACAAATTTCCGAGAAATGTAACCCGAACGGCAGGGTGTAGCTTTGAGTCCGGCAATACCTTTCTAGTTGGAACGGATCTTAAATTATACTTCTGTTCTTCTTGCGAGTGTACGGACGAATTTGAGCAAGGTTATATTGACGAATCAGGGCAAATCCATCTGAATGAACATTACCGAAATCGAATCAATGCCAGTCCTTTTGCTGACGATGAATGTCGAAACTGTGTTGTTTTGCCTCTTTGTATGGGCGGTTGCACATACTGTCGTTTGAGACAAAAGAAATTCTGTATCCCTGAGAGGTACTTTTTAGACAAATACATCCATAAACTATACACTGAAGCCTTATCGCAAAAGGAGGCAGCGCACCCATGAAAAAACATCTGGAAGATCGCGGCATCTATATTACATTCCCGCAGCTGATTGTTCGGATTCTTTTTGACCTTGGCGGCTTTCTGCTGACACTGCTGCCTGCAGCGCTGACTTTGTATCTGACGGATGTCTGGATTGGCTCCGGCACCCTGATCCCTTTGTCTTGGATGCTGGGCATCGTGGTCTGCGTTTTCGTCATCCACTTCTATCAGTTTTATTTTGTCAATTACAATGCACAGATGAACGCGGACCGGATGGCCAGCAGTTACCGCCAGCATCTGGCCCGGAAGATTCTTTCCAGCAGCATCCCTGCCTATGAGAGCCAGAACAAGGCACGCATTCAGTATATGGCCAACGATGTCAGCGCCGTCTACACCATGAGTAGTTATCTGGTTACTGTGCCATCTAATATCATCAAAGTGATCGTCATTATCGGGCTGCTGTTCGCCTTGGCCAGCCCTGCCATTGCCCTGACGGCCATCATCCTGATTCCGCTCTATATGGTGCCCAACTTTCTGAATCAGAGCAGGCTGGAAAAGCTGGTGGCCAAAGAGCGGGCCGCAGGTGATGCGTGGTACCAGGAATTTGACGTCATCCTGAACGGTAAAGTCAGCGTCACTCTGAACAAAGTAGGGGATTATCTTCAGAAACGCCATGATAAGACCCTCAAAACCTATCTTGACGCCCGCAATCGCCAACACTTTTTCCTGCTGATTGTGCAGGAATTCCCCCTCTTTGTCACCACACTGGCTCCGCTTCTCATCCTCACCATCGGCGGAAATCAGGTTGTCCTGCAGAATATGACCATCGGCCAGCTGCTGTTCTCGATCCAGATCATCGGCTATCTGTTCAACCCGCTGTCCGAGGTCTCCATGCTGCACGCCCAGATTGTCAGCCAGAAGCCTACCTTTGACCGGGTGGCCGACTTTCTTGCCCTGCCTGACCAGAAAGTGGAGACCGAAACAGCAGCTTGTCCCAAAATCGAAGCTCATAATATCGACCTGATGCGCTCGGAAAAGGAAGTGCTCTTTCATGTACTGGAGTTCACGGCGCAGGACAAGGGCATCGTGCTGATCCACGGCGAAAACGGCTGCGGCAAATCCTCTCTGTTCAATATCATTTCGGGCGTATTTCCCAGGGACAATCATCATTTTCGGGTCCATGAATCCGGCAGCTTTACCTGTGAAAAATCGAAGCTCAGCTATCTTTTCTATCCCAACTTCATCTTCACAGGTACTGTCCAGGAAAACATTGTCTGCGGACGCGCTGTCTCTGATGCACAGTATCAGGAACTGGATTCCGTTCTTCAGCTCCCACCTGCTGACAAACGGGTGACCATCAAGCCGGAAAACCTGTCCCTCGGTGAAAAGCAGAAGATTTATCTGGCCCGCACCCTGCTCAGTGATGCCTCCTGCATCCTGCTGGACGAACCCGGCAGCAATCTGGATGAAAAGACCGAGCGTGCTCTCGTCGATTATCTGGTGAAGCTCCGGGAACAGAAACTGATCCTTGTCATCAGCCATAACGCCTACTACGATGCCGTGGCTGACAAGACCTATGAGATTTGCAAACACCAGATGAATCAAGTGTGACACAAAAGGCTATGGAATACAGCAGATGCCCAACGGACAGCGAAAGTCATTCAAACAGTGACTCGCTTTCGTTAACCGTATCAAGAGGGTTTATATTATGATGTCTGGTTCTATCTCCGATTTCCCGAGAGAAAATTCCAGTTATATTCAATTGCAGCAAATGCATTTTCAAATTGAATCAGAAAGAGCAAAGCACACAATCCACTGTTCATAGAGACAGATGGAACGATCACTGAAGAGGTGGAAATCATGAAGTATTATCTCAAAAAGTGCTGGCCCACTGTTACAGCGGCCTCCATCTGTATGGTTGTTGCCTATGGTTTGCAGGTCTGCACCAGTCTGGTACAGATTCAGATCACCCAGGGACTGCTGGACGGTGATCTGCGGGCTTTCACCATTCGGATCATTCTTCTTCTGCTGACCTGGCTGGCCGTGGTCCTTTGCCTGATTGCAGAGACCTTCTTCCAGGGCCGGGCCGTGCGCCGGATGAACAACGCTCTGCGCCGGGATATGGCAGCGGGCCTGTTGCACAAGACCCATCAGGAGTATCATAAGCAGGAGAGCGGCGAGTACCTCTCCCAGTTTACCAACGACGTGAACCAGATTGAGCAGATGGCCTGGACTCCGTTTTTCACCATCATGGGTTCTGCGGCACAGGTGGTGTTCGGCATCGTTGCACTGGCATCCATTCATTGGCTGCTTCTGGTGATTTCTCTGGTCATCGCATTGGTTATGATCTTCGTTCCTCGTCTGTTCAGCAAACGGTTGGGAACCGTTGGCACAGCCTGTGCCGCCAGCCAGGCTGACAGCGTCAGTAAAATCAAGGATCTGCTGGCAGGTTACGATGTGCTTCGCTTCTTTGGCAAGGATGAACGGTTTACCAGCGGAGTCGATGCAGCCAGCGACAGCATGGAGCAGGCCAAGTACAAACTGACCATCAACAAGGACGGCATCGGCTGTGGTCTGGCCTATGTCAGCGCCGTCTGCCAAGTGGCCGTTGTCATCCTGCTGGGTGTCCTGATCCTCAATGATATGATTCCTCTGGCCACCTTTATGGGCACCGGTACCATCTGCGCCGGCGTGTATAATGGACTGAACCAGGTGTCCAAACTTGCAGTGTCCTTCTCGGCCAGCAAGCCCTATTTCGATAAGATTACCATCCATGCCGGCGAGGCGCAGCTTCCTGATTTCGGTCTGCCTACCCTGCAGGAAGGCATTACGGTCAAGGATGTCTCTTTCGGCTACGATGAAAAGAAGCCGATCCTGGTCCACATGAACGCGGAATTCAAGAAAGGCGGCAAATACGCCCTCACCGGTCCCTCCGGCTGCGGCAAGAGCACCCTGCTGAAGATTCTTCTGGGCTGGCTGCCCGGCTACCAGGGCAAGGTCCTTTATGACGAGAGAGACGTGCGGGATTACACGCCCGAGCAGCTCCAGCAGAAAATGAGCTACATCGAACAGAATGTGTTCCTGTTCAATACCACCATCCGTGAGAACATTACCCTGGGTGAGCACTTTACCGACGAGCAGATGGAAAAGGCACTGCATGACAGCGCCCTGGCAGGCGACCTTGCCAATATGCCCAAGGGTCTGGATACGCCGGTGGGCGAGGAAGGCAACGCCCTCTCGGGCGGCCAGAAGCAGCGCGTGGCCATCGCCCGTGCTCTGATCCATAACCGCAGCATCCTGCTGGTGGATGAGGGCACCAGCGCCCTGGACCAGAAGAACGCCGACATCGTGGAGAAGAGCCTGCTGTCCAACCCTGACCTGACCCTGATCCTGATTAGCCATCACCTGAGCGACGAACGTAAAGCCCAGTTCGATCATGTGTACGAGTTGACGCCCGCATCTTCTATTGTCTGAAACCGGGAAGCAACGCAATAGCCGGAAGAATCCAAAGAAACCGTGCCGGGGTTTCGTGGCACACGACTTTGTTTACAAAGTCTAGTGTGTTACACCTTGGTTCCGGCTGATGCGGAAAAGGGACTGCGAGCAGCTCCGGCAAGCACCTATTCTGCGGCAGAAGGATGCGCGGATGGGGATGGCAGCTAATGGTTTCTGCCCACCCAGCGCAGGCTTGCAGAGGAACCAATGGTGTACGTTCTCCTTCCTGCCGCAGCAGCGTTTTTCCCTATAAGCCGCAAGGTAAATAATCAGCGTCTGTATTTGCCCCGCATCCCGGCCTTTGTGCGGTGCTTTAACATAGAGGATTTATTGAACACTCGCAGCAAGGTCATCTGTTCTTCTTTCGTCAGCTTGGAATAGTCGATGCCGATCTGTCCCATCAGGACATTCATCTTCTTTTCCAACGGAGAACCTTCAAACTTCTGTGCATTTTCAAGCTGCTTCCTCGCTTGCTCGACCGCTGCGCCGTCCGACGTGGTCTTATCGGTCCCATGTGCCGCTTTGATCTGCTTCAGGATCGCCGCCAGCTCATCATAGAGGATCTGCCCGAAATATTCGTCCTCGTTGATCTGCGCCGCCTTCAGCGTCCGCATGGTCAGGTCCTCTGCATCGGCATGGTATCGCTTTTCCAGTTCCTGCCGGGTGGCTTCCACCATGGCATTCATATCCCGGATGCGGTCACTGACCAGACCGTCCACACAGATCTCAAGGTCGGTCATCCACCGGGAAAAATCGGGATGTTCCAAAAGTTCGCACAGCAGCCGATGATTGAATTTTCCATTTCTTAATACGTCCACTGCGCCGTCGCTCAGATGCAAGTCCGAAAGGACTGCATCTGGGCGTTTTTTGTTTTCCGTCACACCCAGCAGGTAGTCGGTGGTCACGCCATAAAACTCAGCCAGCGTTGTCACCGCATAAATGCTGAGGTCGGTCACATCGTCGCTCTCGTATTTCGACAGTGCCGATTTGGACAGACCCGTCTGCTCTGCCAGCGTTTCCAGCTTCAGATGCCGCTCCACACGCAGGTCTTTGAGCCGTTCTCCCAGTGTCAGCTTGATGTTCATGGTCGCACCTCCGATGTTTTTTGCACAGTATACCACTTCCGGCGGTTCCTGTCCATAAGCGTGGAATTTTGCAGATTCTGCATCTGTTTTCCGACATTATGGATATACGGCACAGCGGCCATTGCGGTGCTATCCTATAGACAGAAAGAAAACATAGTAACTCCCCAGCAGCGAACATATTAAGGGCTTCCCGCGAAAGCCCTCTGAAATATCTTTCATACCAGGACCTTGAAAACCGAATGACCGTCCGAACTGCCCAGACCGCCAAGACCTCCCATCGGGGGAGCGAGCGCCCTGCATGGGGCCGACACAGAGTCCAAAAAGATTTCCTGTCGGGAGGCAGCAAGGGAGACCGGCTTCACCAAAGTTCCCATTGGGGGAACACCGGTGACTTTGAACGTGGCAGGGATCAAAACGATCCGTGCCAGAACCTTTGAGCAAAGGAGAGATTTTGAGTTTATATCAAAAGATCAAGTCCGCCATCACCGTTCGGCAGGTGGGAGAGATGTACGGCATGGAGCCAGACCGCCATGGCATGGTGTGCTGTCCGTTCCATTCCGACAGCGAGCCCAGCATGAAGCTGAACGACACCTATTATTACTGCTTTGGCTGCGGAGCCAATGGAGATGCCATCGACCTCACCGCCAAGCTGTTCGACCTGAACCCCCGGCAAGCCGCCGAGAAGCTCGCAAGTGACTTCGGGCTTGACCCGGATAAGCCGCCCGCCAATGCCATCGCCCTGCCGCCGCCCAGGCGTGGCCTGACGGACGAGCAGTGGGCAGACATCGCCTACTGCCTGCGGGTGCTGACCGATTATCTTGACCTGCTGCACGACTGGCAGGAGCGCTACAAGCCCGCCACCCCGGAGGAGCCGCATGACCCACGGTTTGAAGAAGCCCTCCACACGACCGAGACCATCGAGCACCTGACGGACTGCGTTGCATTTGGGACGCCCCAGCAGAAGGCCGCTGCCGCCGCACAGCTGCTGTCCGGGTCGTACCTGCTGATGCTGGAGGAGCGCACCGACCGCCTTGCTCTGGCAAAGTGCGCCTGACGATTCATTCACCTAAAGTGGTGCTTATCATTATGATAATCACCACTTTACTTTTTTAAAGGAGAACCACCACATGAAGAAAAACATTTCCCGCAACCCCTTATGGCCGGACTGGTACAACGGCAAGAAGATCGATGAAGTCCAGTTTGGCCGTGCCTTTCTGGAACAGTGGCCGCTGAAATGCGTCAACGGTACGCTGTACACGCTGGACGGCCCGGTAGAGGACGAAAGCGAGATCAAGCAGCGCATCTTGGAGAACATCGAGGAATATGTCACCTCCGGCCTGTCCAAAAAGGTCACCAACATTCTGGAGACTATCAAGCTGCTGGCTTTTTCCGACCCGTTCCCCATCGAACAGGACTGCATCCACCTCCAGAACGGCGTGTACCATCTGCCGGACGACTCTTTTCAGGAGAGCCGCCTGTTCTGCCAGAACCGCCTGCCTGTGAGGTATGACCCCAAAGCCGCCAGCCCTGACCGCTGGCTGACCTTTCTGCACGAGCTGCTGGACGATGCCGACATCCCCACCTTGCAGGAGTATCTGGGCTACTGCCTGATCCCCAGCACCAAGGGACAGAAGATGATGCTCATTGTTGGCAAGGGCGGCGAGGGCAAGTCCCGCATCGGGCTGGTGCTCAAACGGCTCATGGGGGATGCCGCCAGCAACGGCAGCGTCCAGAAAGTGGAGAACAACCGCTTTGCCCGCGCCGATCTGGAACGCCGCCTGCTGATGATCGACGATGATATGGATATGAACGCCCTGCCTAAAACGAATTATATTAAGACCATCGTGACCGCCGAAGCCAAGCTGGACTTGGAGCGCAAGGGTGTCCAGAGCTACCAGCGCGACATCTACGCCCGGTTCCTCTGCTTCGGCAACGGTGCGCTGACCTCGCTGTATGACCATTCGGACGGTTTCTTTCGCCGCCAGCTCATCCTGACCACCAAGGACAAGCCTGCCGACCGCACGGACGACCCTTTTCTTGTGGAGAAGATGTGCGCCGAATTGGAGGGCATCCTGCTCTGGTGTCTGGAAGGGCTGCACCGGTTGGTGCAGAACGATTTCCGCTTCACGGTCAGCGAACGAGCCGCCGCCAACGTGGACACCATCAAGCGCAGCAGCAACAATGTCATTGACTTCATGGAATCCGAGGGCTACTTCCGCTTCAAGGCGGACTACTCCATCAGCTCCAAGGAGTTCTACGACATTTATAAACAGTGGTGCGAGGACAACGCCTGCCACAGCGTATCGGCCATCCGTTTCAGCGCCGAACTGCGCCAGAATGACCGCCGCTATAACCTTGAAGCCACCAACAACATCTACCTGCCCGGTGGCCGCAGGGTGCGTGGTTTCGTGGGCATTGAGCCGCTTGTCCACCCATGCCCGTAAAAAGTGCATTTTTTTACGGAAGAAGTTTGTACAACCTGTACGGTCTGTACTTGTACGCACCTGTACGGCGAATCGAAGCAAATTAAAACGTGGTATCGTTTATATTTCGTGTTCCAGTACGCCGTACAGACCGTACGGGTTATTTGAAGTCCGTACGCAATTTTTTCAGATGCGTACGGAGCAATCAAGTTCGCATTGTGCGAACTTGATTGTAACTCTCCCGCAGGAGACGTTTCCCCTCGGAGAGCCCACTACACTTTGCAGACCGCAGGGATGAAAGTGTCATAGTGAGTTATTACACTTCCGCAGAAGTGCATCTCCGTTCCCCGTCACCTCCCGATGAACCTTGAAAGGAGGGATGCCTTTTGGCAAGAAATGATGGTATTGACCGCACCAGTGTCCGAAATCTCGCCGTTTCGGACAAGGCCGTTGGCAACACTCAGCAGCACAACGAGCGCGAAAAGGACAGCTACCGGAACCCCGACATCATCCCCCAGCGCACTGCATGGAACATCCACTTCAAAAAGCCAACCGCCAGCTACACCGACCTGTTCTCCCAACTGGAAACCGCTGGTACGATTTCAACGCGCGGCCTGAAGCCGGATGCCACCCATTATTGCGAGCTTGTCTTTGATGTCAACTCTGCCTATTTTGACAACCACGGCGGCTATGAGTTCGCCAAGCAGTTCTATGAGGATGCCTACAAAGCTGCTGTGCAAATCGTGGGTGGTGAGCAGTATATCCTCTCGGCAGTCATGCACGCCGATGAGGTCAACCGTGCCATGACCGAAGCATTAGGCCGGGAGGTCTACCACTACCACCTCCATGTGGTCTATGTGCCCGTGGTTGAAAAGCAGATCCTCTGGTCGAAACGCTGCAAGGACAAGGCGTTGGTCGGCACAGTCAAGGAGACCGTCATGCAGGTCAGCCGAAGCAAGAAGTGGGCATCCAAGCCCCTGCTGGACGATGCCGGAAAGCCTGTGCTGCAAAAGAACGGCAAACCAGTCCTGAAGAAGTCGTACAGCGTCCTGCAAGACGATTTCTTCAACTATATGCGCAATGCCGGGTATACGGATGTAGAGCGCGGTGAACGCGGCAGCACCGAAGAACACTTGACTGTCACCCAGTTTAAAGTCCAGAGGGAGCAGGAACGGCTGGACGCCCTGACTGCTCAAGCCAACCAGCAGGCGCAGTCGCTTGCTAAAACCTGCCAAACCCTCTCCAAAAAGGAGAAAGAGCTTGCCGCCGTTCAGAAAAAGGCCACGCTCACGAAAGAAGCCCTCATTCATGCGCGTGATCTGGATTATATTGGCAAGCGCACCTTTCTCGGCAACTACTCGCTGACCGAGGAAGAATTCTCCAAGCTGAAAAAGCAGGCTGACCACGGCTATATGATGGACGTGGAGAACCGCCGCCTGAAAGAAGAACTTTCCACGGCCAAGAAGGAAGCAGCCCATTGGGGTCAAAAGTATCATGAACTCTGGTACGAGGTGAAGCCCTATCTGGATGCCCTCCACCGTGCGCCGGAACTGGTGCGCGGCTTTCTGGAAAAGATTCTTGCCCCCAAGCAGGAGCGCACCATGAATGTGCAGCAACGAAACCACAGGCGTAGGCAGGATGTAGAACTTTAATCTGAATTTTTAGATGATATGACAATATAAGGAGCAATGCTTATGGATTTTGACCGTAATTCTATGAACGTCCCTGTGCAATCTTCCGATTATACGAAAAAGTTCTTGCAAAAGGACTTGAATCCCACTACAATGGAGGTGGTCACTCAAACCAATGCCGTCAAGTCTCCGACTGACAGCCCGGAAACCACGAAGCTGGTGTACACGGTGAACGATATTGCACGAATGCTGGCCATCAGCCTGCGCTCTGCTTACAACCTGTGCAACAGCACCACCGAATTCCGTGTCCTACGGGTAGGCGGAAGCATCCGTGTACCGAAAGACAGTTTCGATGCGTGGCTCTACCGGGCAGCTTGATAAGGAGGCAAACAGTATGGCATATATTACGAAGCGCGGCAACTCTTACAGCGTCCGATACACCTACGAAGATGAACACGGCAAGAGCTGCGACAAATGGGAAAGTTTTCCCACAAAAGAGGAGGCAACGAACCGAAAGAAGCAAATCGAGCATGAACTGGCAGCTGGCACATTCCTGATTCCGTCCTCGGTGACGGTGGCAGAGTTCCTCATGGATTGGCTGCCCAAGCAGTGCAGCAAGCACAAGTGGGCACCCAAAACCTACGAATCCAACCTTTCCACCATCCAGAACCTGATTATCCCCTATATCGGCAGCATGGAGATGCAGAAACTCAAGCCCTACCACATGGAGAACCTCTACACGACCCTGAGTAAAACACCCTGCGGTTCGTATATCGAGGGAAAGAAGCAGGAACTGACCGAAAAGCAGAAGCAGCGGTTTCTTTCTGGCACAACCATCCATGAGGTTCATCGGCTGCTGGGTACAGCGTTCCAGTATGCCGTGGAGTGGGGTATCCTGATCAAAAGTCCTGTTCCTGTGGACAGCCCCAAGAAGTCCACGCAGGAGCGTACCATCTGGACGGTAGAGGAAATGCGAGCAGCTCTGGACAGCATGGAGGACCCCATCCTGCATCTGGCAGTCCACCTCACGCTGGTGGGCGCACTGCGAGAGGGCGAGATCGTAGGTCTGACCCCGGAGGATATTGACTTTGATGCAGCGGATGGCATCGGAACATTCCGTATCAACAAGTCCATGCAGCGGGTGCGAAAAGAAGCCCTGAACCAAGTGGACGATGGCTGCATCATCAAGGTATTCCCGGACAAGCTGGAACGCAGCACCACTTCCCTCATCCTGAAAAGCACCAAAACGGCATCCTCCTGCCGCACCATCTTCATGACCTCTGCTCTGAAAGAGGAATTGAAGAAGTGGCTGAATCAGTTAGCGGCAGACGAGATGAAAGACCCGGCACGCTACCGTGACAGCGGAATGCTGTTCCGTCTGCCCAATGGTCTGGCGGTGGAGCCTGTACTGATTCGCAAGAAGTTCCTCAAATGGCAGGATGCACACCCGGAGTTCCCGCGTATCGTGTTCCATGGTCTGCGTCATTCCAGTGCGACCTATCAGCTGATGATCTCCGGCGGCGATGTGAAAGCTGTTCAGGGAACTACTGGACACGCTACGGCAGATATGCTGGTAAACACCTACGCCCATATCCAGCAGTCCTCTCGTGTAGAACTGGGCAAGAAGTTTGAGGAAGGGTTCTACGCCAAACAGGAAACCCCCAGCCCGCAGGCTGTGCCCACCGAAGGCGAACCGACCATCTCTATGACCGCTTTGCTGGAACTTCTGAAGAACGCAGACCCCGAAGTAAAGGCGCAGCTCCGTCTGGCTCTGCTGACCTGATGCAGAATCCGACACACATTTTCAAGCAATTTCGCCCCTTGCAAAATCTGCTGGCGAAAATCACGACCGTGCAAAAGCCGTGCATTGACCGTGCAATCCCCGATTTTTCGGGGTTACATAACAAAAAAGAACGCCAAATCTTACGATTTGACGTTCAATATCTGGTGCACCTCCAGGGACTCGAACCCTGGGCCCACTGATTAAGAGTCAGTTGCTCTACCAACTGAGCTAGAGGTGCATATGGTGACCCGTACCGGAATCGAACCGATGTTAAAGGCGTGAGAGGCCTCTGTCTTAACCGCTTGACCAACGGGCCATACTACCATTGCATCGGGTGTTGTTCCCGACTTGATTATTTTAGCACAGCGTACCCGCTTTGTCAACAGGCATTTTCAATTTTTCGGCAAAAATTTCGAAAAATCAGAACAGCCGACGCACTCTGCCCTTCACAGCCCCCAGAAGGACGTTCAGATAAAGGCCCATGACGCTCTCCACCTCGCCCAGCTCCATGCTCTGGCGCTGGGGCAGGCCGGCCAGCGTACCGCGGTAGAGGCAGCGCAGCTCGGGCAGCTCGGCGTAATCGCTGGGGTGCATGAGGGTGCTGGGCTTTGGCAGCTCCAGCGCACCGCTCTTCTGGAGCACCTCGCTGACGAACTGGGAGCAGAAATAATGCCGACGGCGCTGCCAGCGGACATGCATCCAGCAGAGCAGCAGACCCAGCGAATTGAAGCGGTAGAGCTCCCCATGGTGCATCATGTGCTGGGTGCGGCGCTTGGCGCGGGTGTAGGCCTCATCCGTCACTTCCAGCGCGTAGAGGGCGCAGGGGATGTTCTCCCGCATGAGGAACACGCCCCGGTTCAGGTACTCCCGGCTGGGACCTGCGGGGAACATGGTATAACCATTCTTGCGGGTAGAGCTGTAGAGGGTGCTCAGGTCCTCGTCGAAGGCGAGGGAGACGTGGGTGTACTGCGCACCGGTCAGGCTGTACACGAGGTTCGAGAGCAGGGTGCCGGAGCGGGTAAGAAATATGTAAAGCGTCTTCATCGTCGTTGTTTCTCCATGCTGGCGGCTCATGGCCGCGGGTCAGATTGGCTCAGTATATCATAAGTTGTGCGTTTTTTCCAGATAAATCGCAAAATATCCACAAATATTTTGTGTCTCTACTTATAATACGTTTTTTCGCGGCCCAAAATTGCAGCCTCTTCTCTCCTGTTTTCCGCTCCTTGTATCCCAAATCGACAAAATTTTATCAAAGATCTGTTTTTGGCATAAAATCTTTAATTTGTGCAGGCAAACGGGCCAGGATTTTTACGGAACTGTCTCAAATACCCCGGATTCTTAATAAGATTTGTTGCTTTTACCCGAAGAAAACCGCCCCGCCGGTTGATTTCGGCCCCAATTTATGTATAATGATATACAGGAGAATACGCATCTGTATTTCTTTTCGTCGTCCTTTTGCGGTGTCCTTTTGGCTGAGGACAGCTTACCGCTGGTGTCTGGACGATGACCTGAACGAAAGAAGAGGTATAAGTATCATGGCAAAGTTGGATCTGAGCAAGTATGGTATCACCGGCACGACCGAGATCGTGTACAATCCCTCTTACGAGCAGCTGTTCGAGGAGGAGACCAAGCCCGAACTGGAAGGCTACGAGAAGGGCCAGGTCAGCGAGCTGGGCGCTGTCAACGTCATGACCGGTATCTACACCGGCCGCTCCCCCAAGGATAAGTTCATCGTCATGGATGAGAACTCCAAGGACACCGTGTGGTGGACCAGCGACGAGTACAAGAACGACAACCACCCCGCTTCTCAGAAAGCCTGGGAAGCTGTGAAGGAGATCGCCAAGAAGGAGCTCTCCAACAAGCGCCTGTACGTCGTGGATGCTTTCTGCGGCGCCAACAAGGACACCCGCATGGCCGTCCGCTTCATCATGGAAGTGGCCTGGCAGGCACATTTCGTCACCAATATGTTCATCAAGCCCACCGCTGAGGAGCTGGCAAACTTCGAGCCCGATTTCGTTGTCTACAACGCTTCCAAGGCTAAGGTCGAGAACTACAAGGAGCTGGGCCTGAACTCCGAGACTGCTGTGCTGTTCAACATCACCAGCAAGGAGCAGGTCATCGTCAACACCTGGTACGGCGGCGAGATGAAGAAGGGTATGTTCTCCATGATGAACTACTTCCTGCCGCTGAAGGGCATCGCTTCCATGCACTGCTCTGCCAACACCGATAAGGAGGGCAAGAACACTGCCATCTTCTTCGGTCTGTCCGGCACCGGCAAGACCACCCTGTCCACCGACCCGAAGCGTCTGCTCATCGGCGATGACGAGCACGGCTGGGACGACAACGGCGTCTTCAACTTCGAGGGCGGCTGCTACGCTAAGGTCATCAATCTGGACAAGGACTCTGAGCCCGACATCTACAACGCCATCAAGCGCAACGCTCTGCTGGAGAACGTCACTCTGGACGCTGAGGGCCACATCGATTTCGCCGACAAGAGCGTGACCGAGAACACCCGCGTCTCCTACCCCATCGACCACATCCAGAACATCGTCCGCCCCATCTCTTCTGCACCCGCAGCCAAGAATGTCATCTTCCTGTCTGCTGATGCATTCGGCGTCCTGCCCCCGGTCTCCATCCTGACCCCGGAGCAGACCCAGTACTACTTCCTGTCCGGCTTTACCGCAAAGCTGGCCGGCACCGAGCGCGGCATCACCGAGCCCACCCCCACCTTCTCCGCCTGCTTCGGTCAGGCCTTCCTGGAGCTGCACCCCACCAAGTACGCTGAGGAGCTGGTCAAGAAGATGCAGAAGAGCGGCGCAAAGGCTTATCTGGTCAACACCGGCTGGAACGGCACCGGCAAGCGCATCTCCATCAAGGATACCCGCGGCATCATCGACGCTATCCTGAGCGGTGCCATCAACGAGGCTCCCACCAAGAAGATCCCCTACTTCGATTTCGAGGTCCCCACTGCTCTGCCCGGTGTTGACCCCGCCATCCTCGACCCCCGCGACACTTACGCAGATGCCGCTCAGTGGGAAGAGAAGGCCAAGGATCTGGCTGGCCGCTTCATCAAGAACTTCGCAAAGTACGAGGGCAACGAGCACGGCAAGGCTCTGGTCTCCGCCGGCCCCCAGCTGTAAGCTGACAGCACCTCTTACATAAAGAGCTTCAAGCCCCCTGCCCGAACTCTAAGGAGTCCCGGGCAGGGGGATTTTTATGTCCCGAAAAAATGGCGAAACCTATTTTTTTTTTGCGGAACCATGTTATACTTAGTCCAAATTCTGCACCGCGGCAGGAAGCCTTTCGGGACATATAAGGGGTATTGCTTATGAATAATCAGACGGTCAACGACTACTTCAAGCACCACTGGGTGAAGCTCATGCTCTTCGCGCTCTTTACAGCGGCGGTATCCTTTTTCGCGCCGCTGAAAAACTTCCAACTCAAGTGGCTCATCGACTCCAAGAGCAAGCAGGAGGCGCTGGGCTATATGGGGCTGGTGTTCCTCATCACCTTCACCAGCTGGTTTTTCGAACGGCTGAGCCGCCGCTCCTTTACAAAACTCGCCTGCGGTGCCGTGGAGCAGGTACGGGGACAGGTCATGGAGCGGGTGCTGCGCCGCCCGGTGTCCCAATATCAGCGGGAGGGCGACGCAGCCTATCTCTCCCTGCTGACCACCGACCTGCGTACCCTCTACGACGACTATTATATGTCCCTCTTCAACATCGCATTCTGGGGCGGCATCATGCTCTGTGCGCTGGGGATGTACCTTTACATCAGCCCGGTGATGCTGGCGGCCATCCTGCTTGTGACCGTGCCGCCGCTGGTCCTGCCCCGGAAGATGAATGAGCGGCTCAAAGCCTCCCGAGACGCTTTTTCGCTCCAGATGGCGGGCTACACCCAGCAGCTCAAGGAGCTTCTGGGCGGGTTCGAGGTCATCCGGGGCTTTCTGCGGGAGGACGCCTATGCCGCCCGCCACCGGGATGCTGCCCGGCAGGCCCGCGACAGCGAGCAGGCCTACCAGCAGAGCCTCAACGCCATGGTGGTCAACACCTCTCTCATCAGCAACCTCATCTTCCCCATCGTCATGCTGGTGGGCCTTTTTCTCGCTTTCGACGGGCGGCTGACGATGGGCACCGTCTCCACCGCCGCCAGCATGGCGAACTTCGTCATCACGCCCTGTAATCAGATCGCCCAGTGCTGGGCCAAGGTCAGATCTTCGAAGGGCATTCGTCAGCGGCTGGAAGCAGCCATGTCCGGCCCGGAAAAAGTCTCTGCGGGCCGGGCCATCGATAAACTCGAGCACATTGAGTGCAAGGACACCGGCTTTGCCTACCCCGGAGCCGCTGCACCGGTGCTGCGCGGCGTCCGGCTGACGGTCTCCGGGCAGGAAAAGGCCGTCCTCGTGGGCGAGAGCGGCTGCGGCAAGTCTACACTGGCAAAGCTGCTGTTCCAGTACTACCCAGACTATACTGGCAGCATCCTCTTCAACGGCCAGCAGCTGCGGGACATCGACCGTCAGAGCCTCTACCAGCGGGTAGGCTACATTGCCCAGACAACCTATCTCTTCAATGACACCCTCCGCAGCAACATCTGCCTCGGCGCGGACTTCCCCGAGGCTCAGCTTTCCCACGCCATCGGGACGGCGGGCCTCACCGACTGGGTGAGCACCCTGCCCGACGGCCTCGACACCCTCATCAGCGAGAACGGCAAGAATCTCTCGGGCGGGCAGCGCCAGCGCATCGGCATCGCACGGCTGGCGCTTCGCCGGTACGACCTCATCATCGCCGACGAGATCACCGCCAGCCTCGACCCCGACACCAGCGGACAGGTCATGGAAAATCTGCTCGCTCTCCCCTGCATGGTGGTGGCCATCACCCACGACGTCTCGGGGGCGTTCATGAAACAGTTTGACAAGGTATACCGGGTGGAGCACGGAAGCGTTTCTAATTTGTTGTAATTTGTCAATTTTTATGATATTCTAAGAGTGCCGCTTTCGGGCGGCACAAAGGCACTGCGCTGCAAATGCAGATGGTCAGTCTCCTTCCCGGCTATGCGTCGGGAAAGGCATCTTTTTGTATCGGCTTACTTAAAAAGAAAGCCCTCCCGTCGCACTGAGGCGAAAGGAGGGATATTCATGACTCTATCAGAAGTTTTACTCCTGCTCACGCTCCTCTGGGACGTGATGAAGGGCTCTTTTGACATCGTTATGAAGCTTTCTAACAAAGAACATGACGACAACAAAAAAGATTGACCATCTCAGACGCCTACCAAGCACGAGGGTCAATCTTTTTTGATTCACTGCCGGTAAGGAGCTGACCATTTTGCGGCCAGTGCCTTTCCTTTGATTTTAGTATAGTAGCATCGCCGCTTTTTGTCAAGCGGTGTTCTTATTTTGCCGCGTCGAACTCGGCCAGAATATCTTCCGTGGGAGCCGGGGTCACGAGGCTGACCACCACGCAGACGGCCAGCGAGACGAGGAAGGCGGGCAGAAGCTCATAGATGCCGAAGACGCCGCCCAGCGGGCTGACGATGTACTTCCAGACGAAGACCATCAGGCCGCCGCAGAGCATACCGGCCAGCGCACCCTGCCAGTTGCAGCGCTTCCAGAACAGGGCGCAGAGGACGACAGCGCCGAAGGAGCCGCCGAAACCGGCCCACGCAAAGCTGACGATGCCGAAGACGCTGGAATCCGGGTCGCGGGCCAGCACCACGCCCACCACGCTGACGCAGATGATGGTCAGGCGGGCTGCGAAGAGGCTCTGCTTCTCGCTCAGTTTGAGGTGGCCGAACTCCTGCAAAATGTTCTGGGACACGCTGGACGCAGCGGCCAGCATCTGGCTGTCTGCCGTGGACATCGTAGCCGCCAGGATGCCTGCAAGGATGAGTCCGGCGAGGACTGCCGCCAGCACACCGTGCTGGCTGATGAGGCTGGCGATGCGGACGATGAGGGTCTCACTGGACGAGCCGCTGAGGAATTCCAGCGCACCGACCCTGGTCATGCCGAGGCCCACCATGCCGATGACGATGGACGCCGTCATGGCGATGACCACCCAGACGGTGGCGATGCGGCGGCTGAGAACCAGCTTCTTCTCGTCCTCGATGGCCATGAAGCGGAGCAGGATGTGGGGCATACCGAAGTAGCCGAGACCCCACGCCATGGTGGAGACGATGTCCAGCAGGCTGTAGGACGTGGCCCCGCCGGTCACAGCGTCGTGGCTGGCCGTCATGGTCAGGTAGCCGGAAAGGCTCTGGGCATTCTCCACCACAGCGCCCCAGCCGCCGGCCACGACGATACCGTAGCCCAGCACCGCAATGAGGGCCAGCGACATGACCACCGACTGGATGAGGTCGGTGGTGGTGACGGCGCGGAAGCCGCCGAGGATGGTATAGCCCACGATGACGAGGGCCGACACCAGCATTGCCGCCATGTAATCTACGCCGAAGAGGCTGTGGAACAGCTTGCCGCAGGCCGCAAAGCCCGAGGCCGTATACGGCACGAAGAAGACGATGATGATGACCGCGCCCAGAGCGTTCAGCAGGTTGCGCTGGTCATGGAAGCGAAGCGACAAGAACTGCGGTACCGTGATGGCGTCGAGGTTGGCCGAATAGCGGCGGAGCCGCCGGGCCACGATGAGCCAGTTGAGCCAGGTGCCCAGCGCAAGGCCGATGGCCGTCCAGCCCGGCGAGGCAATGCCTGTCAGATAGGCCAGACCCGGCATACCCATCAGCAGCCAGCTGGACATATCGCTGGCCTCGGCACTCATGGCCGTGACCAGCGGCCCCATCTTCCGGCCGCCAAGGTAGAAGTCGGTGCTGTCGTTGTTGGTCTTGCTGTAGGCGAAACCCACCAGCAGCATGGCCGCAAGATAGACGACGATGGTGACGATGATACAGATCTCACTCATATACGTTCCCCCTTTGGTGCTTTTTTCCTCTATGATAAAAGCACGGCCTGATTTTACCACAGTAAAGCATCAAAGTGCAAGACCCCTGGGCAGATTCTTCCCCTATGACCGAAATTTCGTCCTTTGCAGCGTCCAAAACCGCTCAATATGCCAACAGGCCGTCCTCCTCCGGAGGACGGCCTGTTGGTTCGGATGAAGAAAATGATGAAAACAAAGAAGATGACAGATTATTTTGCGGCTTCGCCTTCGGGGAAGATGATCTTGTTCACGAAGAAGAAGATGACCATCGAGATGCCGCCGTTGAGCACCGTGGTGCCGATGTTGTAGATGAAATCAGGCACCAGCAGACCGGCCACAGCCACCCAGATGCAGTTGATGGAGTTGACGATGCAGGTGATGAGGCAGAAAGCCAGCAGATACCAGCCGATCTGCTTGGCGAGGCTGCCCTTGCTGCGGAAGACGAGGCTGCGCTGGATGGGGAAATTGATGCACTCGCCGATGACCATGGCCACCATGTAGGCGCAGAAGTAGGGCAGGCCGCCGTGGGCCGCGTCATAGCCGAGGATGTTCCACTTGAAGGTCTCGCCGAACAGGGTGATGTCGATGCCCGGCCAGCCGAAATCCACCACCGGCAGGCTTGCAAATGCCTTGGGCAGGAACTGCAGAAGCAGGTATTTGAACAGGGTGATGAGGTTGGACACGATGACGAACAGTCCGCCCTCCCGCACCCATTTGGCCGCGGCCGGATGCTTTGCGGCAAAGTTATTCCAGAAATTCATGGCCTTATTCCTTTCAGCTGTTTTTGAGCCGGTTTTCCATCTGGCTGTTCAGGATGAGATTCTTGACGAACTCATAGATGACCCGGAGGATGCCCACGAGCCAGAAGCCTTTCAGCTCCCAGACGAGGCCGTCCACCATGCCCATGCTCACCATGCCGTTGGTCATCTTGGCCAGCGCGCGCAACGGCATATTATACTGGAACACGGTGTTCAGGTCGGGGGTGCCTTTTGCAAAGCTGCTGTCCAGACGGCAGCGCAGCACCTTCTGTGCCACCCAGCCCAGCGGACTGCGGCCATGGTCCATCTCGCCCAGCGTCATGTTCCGGTCGATGCGGACGACATCCTCCGGGATCGGATGGCCCAGCAGAGCCTCGAACTCGGCGTCGGTCACATAGGTGATCTGACCGGAGACGTAGTGGAGCAGGTCGAGACCCTCGTAGGGGTCGGGAGCGTTGGTCCCCTTGACGGAGACTTCCGCTGTCAGCCGGATGTCCTCGCTGGATGCACCCACGCGGAGCTGATAGCTTCCGCCTTCGACTTCCCAGCGGTCAGTCTTGACGTTCCAGTAGCGGAACGCCTTGTCGTCCAGAGCGATGCTCACCGTCCTGCTCTCGCCTGCTTTCAGGAATACCTTTGCAAAGCCCTTCAGCTCCTGCGCCGGGCGGAAGACTTTGGCGTCCTGCTTTGCGACGTAGATCTGGATGATCTCGGCACCGGCACAGCTGCCGGTGTTGGTGACGGTAAGGGTCACGCCCTTCTCGTCTGCCTTCAGATCACTGTACGCGAAGGTGGTGTAGCTCAGGCCGTAGCCGAAGGGGAACGCCACCGGCACACCGGCGGTCTGATAGTACCGGTAGCCCACATACAGGCCCTCGCGGTACTCCACGTTCCGGCCCTCGCCGCCGAAGTTCGCCTTGGCGGGGGTATCGTCGTGAGCCTGCGCCCAGGTCTGGGACAGCTTGCCGCAGGGGCAGAGCTTGCCGGTGAGGATGTCTGCGGCTGCGCCGGCGCCTGCCTGTCCGCCCAGTGCGCCGTAGACCAGCGCCCTGCACTGGCCGGCCCACGGCGTCTCTACCGGCGCACCGGCGCTCAGCAGAACGACGACGTTCGGGTTGACGGCAGCCACAGCGGCCAGAAGCTGCTGCTGGTTCTCGGCCAGCTTCATGTCAGAGCGGTCAAGACCTTCGCTCTCCCGCAGCTCATCGAGGCCGAGGCAGAGCAGAACGGTGTCGGCCTTCTTTGCGAGGGCCACAGCCTCTTCCAGCTTCTCGGCGTCCGCTGCACCCTGACGCTCGAAACCGGAGGCATAGCCCACGAAGGTGATGCCGCTGTCGTCAGCCTTGATGCTGTCCAGCAGGGTGTCCACCTGCAGGGCGTTGACGGCGCTGGAGCCTGCGCCCTGATAGCGGGGCGTCTCGGCAAAGTCGCCGATGACGGCCAGCTTCTCATTGGGCTTGAGCGGCAGGATGCCGCCCTCGTTCCTGAGCAGGACGATGCTCTCTGCGGCCGCGCGGCGGGCAAGCTTATGGTGCGCGGCAGCGTCGAAGGTGCGGGGCGCTTTTTCCACCGCAGCGTGGGTGGAGAGCACCAGTTCCAGCATCTCGTCGAGACGGGCGTCCACGTCGGCCTCGGAAATCTTGCCGTCCTGTACGGCCTTCATCAGCTCCCGGATGGAGTCGCCGCCGGGGCAGGGCATTTCGAGGGTGGAGCCATTCTTCACGCCGAGGGCGTGGTCATTGGAGCCGCCCCAGTCGGTGACGACGGCCCCGTCGAAGCCCCAGTCCTTCCGCAGAATGTCCTGCAGCAGGTGGGCATTCTCGTTGGCGTAGGTGCCGTTGATGAGGTTGTAGGAGGTCATGATGGTCCTGGGCTTTGCCTCTTTCACCACGATCTCGAAACCGGTCAGATACAGCTCCCGCAGGGTGCGCTCATCGAGCACCGAGTCGCTGGCCATGCGGCGCAGCTCCTGACTGTTGACCGCAAAGTGCTTGGGGCAGGCAGAGATGCCGTTTTTCTGGATGCCGCGTACATAAGTAGCGGCCATCCTGCCCGCGAGGATGGGGTCTTCCGAGAAATACTCGAAGTCGCGGCCGCAAAGGGGGCTGCGCTGGATGTTCAGGCCGGGGCCGAGCAGGACAGCCACTTCCTGTGCGGCGGCTTCCTCGCCCAGTGCCTCGCCCACGGCTTCGCCCAGCTTCTCATCCCAGCTGCACGCAGTGGCGGAAGAGGTCGGGAAACAGGTTGCCGGAACGCTGGGGTTGAGGCCCAGATGGTCGGCGGCGCCGGCCTGCTTGCGGACACCGTTGGGGCCGTCCGAAAGGGTGATGGCCGGGATGCCCTTGCCCGGCAGAGCGCGGGTGGTAAAGACGGTCTCGCCTGAGAGCAGGGCGCATTTTTGCTCTAAGTTCAGGGTTTGGATAATATCAGCGTGTTTCATAAAATACTACTCCTGCTCCAAAAAGAAAGGGGGCGGGCGGATACCCGCCGCCCCTTCTGTTCCTATGTGTCGATCAGACGGTTTTTCCGTCCTCTTTCTTTTTGCGGAAGCGGAGGATCGTCAGAACGACCAGAACCGCGATCAGACCGCCGCAGACACCATCCACTGCGTAGATGACCTTCTGGTAAGGCTCGACCTTTGCCAGATAGCGGCTGCCCGGCATACCGCCGTTCATCGTTTTGGAGTTTGCAATGGTGTACAGAATGTTATGGATCGCTTCACGACCGTAGTGGTAGTCTGCAACGTCATCCTTGTTAAAGGTGTACCGTGCGCCGGAAGGCAGGTTCGTCAGCTTTCCATCTGCACCAGCCCGAATCATCTGACCTGCATCCATGAACACGCCGGTATTTGCATTATCGGTGATAATGAAGCCGTGGAAGCCCCACTCATTGCGGAGGACACCGGTAACAAGGTTGTAGTCGCCGCCAGCCCATGTATAGCCAATGCGGTTGAAGGAAGTCATAACGCCGGTCACGGACGGGATCTCTCTGGTGGCATTGCTGTAGGAGCCATCGCCGTTGTCCTTTGCGTAATTCATCTGGACGTCATCGGTCTTGATGCACATTTCAAAGGGCTTCAGATAGATCTCGCGCGCAGCCTGTTCGTTCAGGAAGGTTGCAATGCTGAACTGTCCATCACGGTCGCCGCGGTGGTTTTCCTGATCGTTGACAGCAAAATGCTTGACAAAGACGTACATACCACGGGAGGCTACACCCTTGCACTCAAGAGAAGCGATGTGCCCGCCAACAAAGGGATCTTCAGAATAATACTCGCTGTTACGGCCGGAGAATGCAGTGCGGTGCATATTGACAGCAGGTGCATACCAGCCATCAACGCCCAGATAGTAGGATTCATCGCCGATGTTTTCGCCATAATGGTAGGCCAGATCATCGTTGTAGGTCTGTGCCAGAACGATCACGCCGCAGTGCGTGATGTTGCCCTTGAAGTAGAGGTTGCCGCTTGCATCGATGTCGAAGTTGATCAGGCCGGTGGCAGTATCTCGGTCGGCCGTGGAGGGCTTATCCACCGACTTGATCGCGGCAGTGCCATAGCCGGACTGCGTGATCAGGGTCTGATAATCGCTGGGGGTCAGCTGGTCGAGCAGTGCGTCCCACTTTTCATCATCGTAATCAAGACCGCGCATATCGATCAGACCCAGACCGTTGTCCTTGCCATAAACGATCTCATCGGTCAGAGTGGAGAAGTCGGTGGGGTTCAGGGAATCAAAAGAATCCAGCTTTGCAAGATCTTCCTTACTGATCGTCTTGCGGTAGGTATAGGATGCAGCGTTACCGCTGGCATCGGTACCATTGATGGGGTTGCCCCAGGTGCTGATCTGGTCGCTGACCTCGCCGTCAACGGTCGGCCAGGTTCCAGTCCAGTCACTGCGGGAGAGATACTGCAGCCCGCCGTTTGCATGGTCGAGCTGATTGGTGATCTCCACACCGGTCGTGGTGTCAAGCTTGTAGGTCGTGGTATCCACGGTGCCGTTTGCCGGGGTGTAGATTTCAACAAAAGCAGTGTCGCCATCCGCGGTCATACCGTCTGCCACGCTCTTTCCCTTGGCAGAGAGGATGTTGTTGACCGCTTCGTGTGCGTTTTTAGCCGCAGTGATATAGTAGTCACCTGCGTCCAGAATATAGGTCTTGGCATTGACGTAGTCGTAAGACTTCAGCTGCTCCTGATCAAAGGTGATCTTCACCGTCTCGCTTGCACCGGGAGCCAGTTCTGCAGTTTTGGCATAGCCCACCAACTCCACAGCAGCTTTCTCCACCTTGTTTGCCTTGTCGTAATCGGTATAGGGGCTCTGTGCATAGACCTGTACGACATCCTTGCCGGCCACATCACCCGTATTGGTGACCTTGACAGTCACAGTGCAGGTATCGCCATCCCAGCTGGTATCGTAATCAGACCACTCGAAATCCGTGTAGGACAGGCCGTATCCAAAGGGATACATCACAGCATCCGCATAGTTGTAATCACCGGCATTGCCCTGACCCAGCACCTTGTCCTCGTAGCGGGTCTCGTAGTAGCGGTAGCCAACATAGATGCCCTCTTTGTAGCTGACATAGTTGTACTTGGTCAGGTTACCGTCCTCGTCATAGTAGGCAAAGTCGCCAAAGTTCTGGGCGGCAGGGCTGTTCATGGCATCCATCTCGTAGGTGTCCACGGTGCGGCCGGAAGGATTCACCTTGCCGGAGAAGATCTCTGCCAGAGAGCACAGACCATAATCACCCATAGCGGGAGCCGAAATGACGGTGTGGATATTGGGATAGTTTTCGACCCAGCTCAGATCTACCGCTGCGCCGGAGTTCAGCAGCAGCACCACATCATCAAAGTTATCGTTCAGATACTGCAGGATCTCCAGCTCGGTAGAATCCGGCTCCAGATAAGTCTTGGTCTTGTCCTCTTCCACATCGGTGTGGTTGTACATGGAGCGGGGCATATCACGGCCTTCGCCCGCCACACGGCTGAACACAAAAACAGGAACCGTATTCTTCATGGAATCGGTCAGACCCGGCTCTGCTTTCATGACAGACAGGGGGCATTCGTTGATGGAAAAGTCCTCGTCATCACCATAGGAAACAGAACCAACGCCCAGACCGTAGTCCTTGCCGTTGCCTTCGGAATAAAACTTCCAGAGCGCTTCATTCACACCGAAGCCAGCATCCTCGAACGCAGTCTTCATGTTGACCTTATTGCCGCCGATGTAGCTGACGGCCGAATGGCTGACAAAGCTAAAGGTGGTGTTCGTGCTGTACGGCATCTTGCCAGCGTCGTTTTTCAGCAGAACGATGCCCTCTGCGGCGATCTGCTTGTTCAGCGCAACTTCATCCTCAACCAGAGCATCCAGCGTATCAAAACCGGGCTTGCTGTACTCCATGTTGATGCCTTCGGTTTTGGCCTTGCTGTTGTCGATGCCGCTGCTCTGCAAGCCCAAAACGCTCTGCACACTGCTTGCATTGGGCGGGATCAGCACATTGGCCGCGACGATACCGCCCGCCAGCGCAATGCACAATACACCGGAAACAGCGGTTTTGACGATTTTGCCGACCGTCTTATCGCCTTTCTTTTTCTGTGTCATAACTGTTTTCTCCTTGTCTTTTCCTGCATAACCCGGGTTCATGCTTTCTGTCCTGAGCGCGTCCGCTCGTTCATCTGGCGGTATTGTATCATAGAAGTATTCTCTCGTGTCATTTTCTGCGCAAATTGTCATTTTGGGAGCATAATCCGCAAAAATTTCAAAAACTCTCCAAAAATTCATGGTGCTATTGCTGAAAAACCCGCCTCAAAAATTGTGCATCTTGCCAAATAAAAACGGCAGGGTTCTCCTGCCGTAAAAATCATTCATTTTTCGGCAGCGGCAGCAGGATCCGCAGGGTGAACCAGCCGTCGGCCCAATGAAGGGTCATGGTGCCATCGTGGCGCTGGGCGGCCGCCTGCACGCCCTGCAGGTCGTAGCCGCCGTGGGCGTTGTGGACGGGCAGACCGTCCGCGCCCAGCTCCACGGGCTGGGCGCAGTAGTTCTCGAAGCGGAGCATCACGCAGCCGCTCTGGTTATAGATGGCCACCCGCAGCAGACGCTTTTCGGGGTCAGGCTCGGCCAGCACGCTCTCGATGGCGTTGTCCAGCGGCGCGCCCACGAGGGTACATAGCTCCCGCGTGCTCAGAAAGCCCAGCTGGCTGCCGTCGGCCACGCTGGTCATGTTGATGCCGCGCTGCTGGCAGTCCATGCTTTTGGCGGTCAATAGGGTATCCAATACCGGGTTGCCGGTCTTGTTCTCGGCCTCATACTGCCGGAGGCCGCTCTCCATCCGGGCCAGAGCCGCGTCCTGCTTGGCCCGGTCGCGCTCGGCGCGGATGTCCGCGATTTGAATCTTCAGCTCATGATAGCGGCTGTTGATGAGCCGGATGCCCTCCTTGCTCCGCTTGTACTGCTCGTACTGGCGGTGGAGCACCTCGTCCATGGCGGCAAGCTCACTGTGGAGCGCCGCCTCCCGCAGCTGTTCGTGCTGGACCGTCAGGATGAGCACACCGCAGATGTCCACCAGCGTGCGGATGTAGTAGACGCTCATGTCCACCTCGCGGTCGCCCAAGAACAGCAGGTTGCTCACCGCGAAGACCATCGCCGCCATGACGACGGCCACGAGGGCCGCTTTTCCGCTGATGACGATATGGCCCTTGGGACTTTTGTGCTTATGCTCCAGCACCCAGATGCAGCCGAAAACGCCGCCATAGACCACCACCAGAAGCAGCAGTGACAGGCCGTCGGCCCCGCTGCGCTGAGGCCAGAGGAAGCAGTGCAGCTGCCACTCGGCGCTGGCCGCCAGCTCTGCCAGAACGAAGGCCCGGGCGCAGACATAGCCCGCTTCCAGCAGGGAGATGGTGCGGGTGACCCAGAGGTATAAATACTGTATCCCCACAGCTGCCGCCATGCAGGGGATCCACCACGCCAGCGGAACGCTGCCCGTGGCCTGCAAAAAAGCACTCAGGGCCAGCGCCCATGCCGCACTGGCAGCGATGGTGGCCGTTTTGCCGAAGCGGATGCCCAGCGGCAGGGCGTAGATGCCCACGGCCAGACACTCGGCCAGCGCCGTATACAGGCGCGGGATGTTGGGCAGTGCCGTCATGCACCCTCACCCCCGATGTGGTCGGCCAGCGCCGCGAGGAAGGCTTTCCGCCGGGGGCGGCTGACCTGCAATTCGTAGGGTCCCACCTGCACCATCCCCTGCTGCACGCTCTTCACCTGTGCCAGATTGACAAGGTAGCCGCTGTTGCAGCGGGCAAAGGGCCGCTCGGCCAGCTTTTCCTCAAATGCTTTCAGGGTGCCTGCCGCCACGAAATCGCCCTCTTCGGTATAAAAATGGACGCGGTGTCCCTCGCTTTCCAGATAATAGATGAGGGACGAATCCAGCCGCCGCATCCCGCCCTCCACCGGCAGAGCCAGATAATGCCGTGCGCGGCGGCGCAGCTGCTCTTCGGCCTTGCGCAGCTGCTGCGAAAACGCAAAATAAGGCACCGGCTTGAGCACATAATCCAGTGCGCCCACGGCGTACCCGCCGATGGCGTACTGCGCCATATTCGTGATGAAAACGATGATGACATCCTTGTCCAGCTCCCGCACTCGCCGGGCCGTCTCCATTCCGTCCAGATGCTTCATCTCCACGTCCAGAAACAGGATGTCGTACACCGGGCGGTAATCATCCAGCAGCTCCATGCCGTCGGCGAATTCCGTCACCGCGAACTCGGTGCCGTACTGCCGGGTGTGCCGCTGCACATAGCCCTGAAGCTGCGCCCGCACCTCTGCCTCGTCCTCGACCAGAGCAATGCGTATCATTGCCGCACCTCCTTTTTCCGCAATTTCTCTGGTTTTTATTGTAACACGAAATAGGGCGTGTGGCAAATAGGAGAACGAAAAGAGGCCCCGCAAAGCGGGGCCTCCCGACAGCTTATTCGGTTTCCTCCTTGATGCTGTCTCCAAACAGCACCCTCAGATAGTCTCTGCGTCCGTAAAGCACACGGTCGATGAACACATCACTGCCATTCACATGGTAAAAGATCAGATAGCTTCCGCTGACCAGAAACCTCTCGTCACTGTTTGCGTCGGAGACAGAAGCTAACGGCGCTCCAATCAATGCATGTTCCTGCAATATCCGAATTTTCTTTGTAATTTTAGCCACTGCCTTTTTAGCCGCAGCTGTATTTTGCAACTCATCCGAAATATAATCCCGAATCTCTAAAAGATCACCTTGTGCTTTCGGTGCTACTATCACTTTATTCATCGGCAATTCCGAGATTTTTCTCTACGGCCTCCAGCGTCAGCCAACCTTCCGTCTCCCCTGAACGGCGGCCCTTGGCAATTTCGTTCATGAGCCGGATGGTAGCCTGTGCCTTTTCATAATCGTGCATATCCACGATAGCGTACCGGCCGCGGCCATTCTTGGTCAGAAAGACCGGTGCCCCTTCCTCGACATCCCGCAGCACCTCGGTATAGTTTCTCAAATCGGAAATAGGTTTGATGTTCGGCATAAGATCAGCTCCTTTCAAGTCTAGTATAACAGATGTGCTGTAAAATTCAACAGCAAATTTGCAGCACAATATAAAACAGCAGCCCCGCTTCATCTGCCGCGAGGCTGCTGTTCTGTGATTGGAAAATTTCAGGCTCAGTTCGTCTTGACGGCCACAAGGATACGGATCTTCCTGCCGCCGGAGCAGCCGAAGTTGTCGTACCAGCCGATGAGCTTATAATCCTCGGTGTTGATCTTGGGCAGCGAGGTGGCGAAATACTGGCCCTTCGACCACAGATACACCTGCATATCGTCGGCGGTCTCATAGCGCTTGTCGCCGCTCATGACCGAAGCTGCGCCCAGCTTATCGATGACTACCGGTGAGAGCTGGAGCATCCGGTTGATGGCCTTGCCGTCGGCAGAACGGCCGATGGCGATGCCGCCTGCAATAACGGGGTACTTGGTGGCGGTGCTGTAGGCCACCTGCTTGCCGCCGGAGTAGCAGACATAGGTCGCGCCCTCGCCCAGATAGTTGAGAAAGTCGCCCAGCGTACCGCCCACGCTGTCGCCGGTGCGGCGGAGCACATAGCTGAACAGCTGGTCCGTCTTGCCGGTAAGGGTGTTCCAGGTAGAGCTGACGACGCTGCCGTCGATGAGGCCGTAGAGCACATCGCTGGTGCTGGGAACAAGGATGTTCTTCACATCCTGGAAGGTCTCCTCATCGGTCTTGTCTACCTTGGTGGTGGTCGTGGTGGTCCCAGCGGGGAGGCCTGCAGCCTCTCTTGCGGCGTCCTGTGCCTTGTCGCTGATCTTTTTGTCGATCTTCTTGGCGGCTTCGTCCGTCAGGCGGCGGACAGAATCCAGCGCAGCGTACTCCCACAGGTCACCGGTCACATCGTCGAGGATGACCCGGTCGATCTGGCCCGCAGAATTGGTGGTGTAGTAGCGGACGTCGCTTTCACTCAGAGTTACCCCCGATAGGCGGCTGGGGCGAACTGCCCCAGCCACACCCTCCGACGTCGTATCAATGATCTGCACGTTGTCTGCAAACGGGGTGTCGCCCAGCGCGGTGCCGTCGGCGCTGACAGTGCCGCTGGTCGAGCGGGGCGAGATGGACTGGACGCTTTCGCCGTCACTGTCCACGCTGATCTCCACCAGCTTGCCGGCCGGGAAATTGAGCTTATTATCCACATTGACGGTGCGGGCGGTGCCGTCGGTACACATGACCGAGACAGCCTGCTGCACCTCAGCGCTGTTCGTCTCCACAAGGGTGCGGGATGAGGACTGGACCACACCGTAGAACACAGCGTCTGCCGCGTCGCCGGTGAGGACGGAGACGGCTGCATCGTTCATGCCCAGCAACAGAGTGACCACCTGGCCCACGCCGCCGCCGGACAGGGAGGACAGCTGGTAGGCCACAGAGGGCGAGGCGATGGTGTAGGTGACGCCGGCCACGGTCACAGAGGTCGGAGCGCTGGCCGAGGGCGAGACAGCCGTCACGCGGCCTGCGGCGCGCTTGTTGTAGAGCCAGACGGTGCGGGCGCTCTCGTTATAATAGTAGACATCATAGGGAGAGAGGGCCGCAGAGGTGGTGACTTCGTCGTTGCGGTAGATGGCCGCCGGGGCGAAGGGCAGGACGGTGGAGGCATCTGCCACGAAGGGACCCTTGACGTTGTCCAGCAGGACCGAAGAGATGTCCACCTGGCCATTGTTCACGGCAAAGCCCAGGGTGGAAGCGTAGACCTGACCGCTGCCGTTCATGGCGGTGAGGGCGTTGTAGAAGAGCATGGTACCCTGCTCGAGGGTCAGAGTCTCGCCCTGACGGGCATTGATCTCATTGCGCAGGCCCAGCGCGCCGGCCTTGCTGAGCTGAGCTGTGGGGAAGGTACCGCCCAGCTTTGCCACATCATAGCCCAGCAGGCGCAGCGCCATGGTGCAGGCTTCTTCCAGCGTGACAGTGTTATCCGGGCGGAAGCTGCCGTCGGAGTAGCCGGTCATCCAGCCGTTCTGGACAGCGGTGCGGATGTAGACCGCATAGGGAGAGTCGCTGTCTACATCGCTGTAGAGGCGGCCGGTGCGGCCCTGTGCCGTGGTGGTATCGCGGTAAGCAGAGAATGCGGTGAGGAGGCGGGCCGCCTGCCCACGAGTGAGGGGCGCACCCAGAGAACCGGCCTGCTCGGCGGTCAGACCGCCCAGTGCCGTCGCCGTCTGGACTGCCGCGTTGGAGCCGACCGCAGAGGCGGGCAGCACCAGCATAGAAACAGCCACGCAGACAGCCAGCAGGAATGCGAGGAATCGTTTTTTCATGGTAAACTCCTTAATCATATCTGAGTGCTTCGATGGGGTTCAGGCTGGCGGCACGGCGGGCCGGCAGGAAGCCGAACAGGACACCGATGCCGCAGGAGATGCCCACGGCGATGGCTGCTGCGCCCGCCGAGGGGGTGACGTTCAGGGTAATATCCGTCAGGATATACGGAAGGATCTGGTTGATAATGGCCGACACGACATAGCCCAGCACGATGCCGAGGCAGCCGCCCAGCGCCGACGTGACGCCGGCCTCCACGACGAACTGGGTCAGGATGGTGCTCTCCTGTGCGCCCAGTGCCTTGCGGATACCGATCTCACGGGTGCGCTCGGTGACGGACACCAGCATGATGTTCATGATGCCGATGCCGCCGACCAGCAGCGAGATGCCTGCAATGGCCGTCAGGACGCCCACCATGACGTTGATCATGGAGGACATCTGCGCCATTGCCGCACTCAGGCTCTGGACGTAGACATAGTCGTCCTTGCTGACCAGCTTCTTGATGCTTTTTTGCATATACTCCTGTGCCTCATCCGAGTGGTCCGCGTCCTGCAGGACCACATAGTACTGGCTGACACTGCTGGTGTTGTTGACGCTCATCAGGGTGGTATAGGGGATAAGAACAATGTCGTCGTTGCCGCCCTCGTACTGGGCGGCGGGTCTGGAGCGGCCCTCCAGCACGCCCACGATGCGGTACTCGCTGGCGCCTACCTTGAGGGTGCTGCCGAGACCGTTGCCGCCGAAGATCCTGCGGTCCACATAGTCGCCGATGACACAGATATTCTTGTTGTCTATCAAATCGGTGTACTGGATGCCCCGGCCCTTGGCCACCTTGTAGTTGTTGATGGTCGTGTAATCTTCGTTGACGCCGCTGATGTAGGTGCGGCGGTACTTCTCGCCCGCCACCCGCAGCGTGTCGCTGCCGGCGCTGGCAATCGGCGAAAGACCCTTATAATACTCGGGCTTTTCATTGATGATCCTGTACACATCGTTCACTTCCACCGAGCGGGTGCTGGCGGTCATGATGTTGACGGCCAGAATATCGCTGCCCATGTCGGAGTAGAAGTCCTGCATCATGTGGGTCATGCCGTTGCCGAGGCCGACGATGACGATGACGGCCATGACGCCGATGATGATGCCCAGCATGGTGAGGAAGGTGCGGACTTTGTTGCTCAAGACGTTCTGGACGGCCTGCTTGAAGGTCTCCTTTATCATGCCTGCGTCCCCTCCTCTCCGGCTTTCGGCTCTGCCATCATGAAGTTCGGCTGAACGACTGCCTCGGGTGCGTGGGCGTCGCCATCGTAGACGACGCGGCCATCTTCGAGGCGGATGATGCGCTCGGCCTGCACAGCAATGGAGTTGTCGTGGGTGATGAGGACGACGGTATTGCCCTGCTTGTGCAGTTCCTGGAGCATTCCCAGAACTTCGCGGCTGGTGTGGGAGTCCAATGCACCGGTCGGCTCGTCGGCCAGGATGACCGCCGGGCCGCGGGCCAGCGCACGGGCAATGGACACACGCTGCTGCTGACCGCCGGAAAGCTGGTTGGGCAGGTTTTTGAGCTTATTGCCCAGACCCACCCGCTCAAGGGCAGCCTTTGCCGTCGCGTGGCGCTGTGCGGCGGGGATGCCCGCATACACAAGGGGAACTTCCACGTTCTCCAGAAGCGTCAGCTTCGGCAGCAGGTTGTACTGCTGGAAGATGAAGCCCAGCTTCTCGTTCCGGATGCTTGCCAGCTCGCGGCGGCTCATCTTGCCGACATCCCTGCCGTCCAGCAGATAAGTGCCTTCGGTAGGCACGTCCAGACAGCCGATGATGTTCATACAAGTGGATTTACCAGAACCGGACTGGCCGACGATGGCCACGAACTCGCCCTTGTTGATTTTGAAAGAGACGTGGTCGGCGGCCTTTACGAGGGTGTCGCCCATCTGGTAATACTTGCAGACCCCATCAAATTCTATCAGCGTGCTCATTCGTCATCTCCTTCGGCGGAGGCCATCGTGTTGCTGTAGAAGTCGGTCGCACTGACGCTGGAGTTGTCGTAAGCGATGGTATCGCCCTCCTGCAGGCCGCTCTTCACTTCGATGTAATCGTCATCGCTGATGCCGGTGGTCACCTTGACGTAGACGTAGCCGTCGGGAGCGGTCATGGAAGTCTCAGCATTGGCAGCGCTGGGCGAATCCTTGGTCACCAGCACATAGCTGCCCCGGACGAGGGCGGCGTTGGGCAGGGCCAGAACATTCTTGACGCTGGCGGTGGTGATCTTTGCAGTGGCGTTCATTCCGGGCAGCAGCTCGCCCATGTCGTCGATGCGGACGGTGACGGGGTAGCTGGTGGAGCCGTTGGCGGTAGTGCCTGCCACGAGGATGCTGCTGATGACGCCCTTGTAAGTCTCACCCGGGACGGCGTCGGCGGTGATGTCCACCTCCTGGCCGACCTTGAGGGAGCGGATCTTCAGCTCGTCCACGTTGAGCTTCATTTCCAGATGGCTCATATCGTAGATGGTGCAGAGGTTCTGCATAGCGGTGTCGTTGGCGCTGAGCTTGTCGCCGGCCTTGACCTTCTTATCCACGATGGTGCCGCTGATCGGGGCGTCGATGGTATAGTGGCTGATGGTCTTCTCGGCAGAAGACATCTGCAGCTCGGCAGAGCGCAGGCTGTCAGCGGCGTTTTTGGTCTGCTTGTCCAGATCCTTGCCGGTGATGCGGAGGATGACGTCATCCTGACGGACGGTGCTGCCCTCCTTGACGCAGAGTTCAGACACGGTGCCGGAGGCAGCTGCCGCGACAGTCTCCTCGCGCTGGTAAGTAAAGTGTGCGGAGTTGAGGGAGCTGACGCCGTTCACCTGTGCCACAGCGGCCTGTGCGGTGGTCAGGCTGCCCGCGTTGGGAACAGCGATGGTGACGGTGCAGGTCATCAGGCTGGCGTCGCCGGCAGGGTTTGCACCGGAAACGGAGCGGATGGTGCCGTTCAGCGTCTCAAAGGTGGTGTCCGGCATGACCTGTGCGGCCTGACCGGCGACAAAGCTCTGGGCCTCTGCGGCAGGGAAATCCACGGCCAGCAGCATCACGGAGGTGTCGCGGATGGTGGCCACAGTCTGACCAGCCTGCACGGCGTCGCCTGCGGCGACTGCAAAGGAGCTGACCTCGCCGCTGATCCTGGTGCGGACGTTCTGCATATCCGCAGCGTCATCGTAATTGCGCTGTGCCTGCTCCACCGAGAGCTGTGCGCTCGCGAGGTTGTTTTCCACATCCGAAATGTCGATGGTGTAAAGAATATCGCCCTTCTCGATGCTGTCGCCCAGCTCAAAGTCGGCGGTGAGCACCGTGCCGGTGACGAGGGACTTGACGGTGTAGGAATCGGCGGCGTTGATGGTGCCGTTGCCGTCGTAGACGTTCACGATGTCGCGGCGTCCCAGCTTCTCCTGCGTGTAGGCAAGGTCTGCCGACGCACTGCGGCTCCTGCGCGGCACGATGACCGCCACCAGCACCGCTGCGGCTGCGACCACCGCGATGCAGCGCTTTTTGTGGGTCTTGATAAAGTGGAGCACCTTATTTTCTCCGCCGGTATTCTCCTGCGGAGAAGCGTCCTGTGTCTTCTTGTTGAAACCTAGCATGAAAAGCCTGACCTCCTGTGTTTCATGAAAAAGAAAAGTTCTTTCTGCCTGTTTTCATTCGTTCTGCGCTTTCCCCCACAGCATCCGCCAAAAACGTCCTGTCTGCGAGATGCTGCCCCGGGTTAGCGGCGCAAACCGTTATAATGATACCACCTAACAAAACGGACTACAAGAAATTTTTCCTGCAAAATTTGCAACTTTTTTGAAAATTTTTCCATCATCTCTGTGTCTGGAAGCCGGAACATCAGACAGAGCTTTCGGATGAAGAGCTCATCCACTCGCTCCGGCCCTTTGTGCAGCGGCTTTTGGGATACCGTCAGAAATAACCTGACGCTCCGTGAGATGCCGGCTCTGATGGGCGGTGACGGCACGATGGAGCAACAAACAGAAAAAGACTTCCGCTTTGAGAATGACCCTCAGGCGGAAGTCTTTTTACTTTCTGAAAAAACAAAAGAAAAAGCACCAAGCATTTCTGCCTGGTGCTCTTTGTGGTGCACCTCCAGGGACTCGAACCCTGGGCCCACTGATTAAGAGAAACCCAACGTGCAACAATCGTCAATTTCCAGAATTACGCAGATTCGTTGTTTTTATCGCTTTATCGTAAATTTGCGTTTTGCATCTGCTGCATCCTTTGCACCTATTATTCCCTCTTGCATCCGTTATCCAGCCGTTCAGGTGTGCAAAAAGTGTGCAAAAATGTGCAGAGCCAAAATCAGCCTCTTAAAACAGGGATCGGATTTTTATGCAAAGCCGGGAAAACGGTCGGGTTCGAGCCCAAAACGGCAGCTGCAATCTTGCCTGTTTAGCCCAAACATCAAATGTACATCAACAACTACGATTCATGGCAGGGATTTGGACAACTGCAATCTCTTATAAATCCAAAGCAGCTCTTTCTATGTGGACTTTTCTGGGTTGAAATACCCAGAGGGTTCACATTTTTATTTTACCGGCAGCCAGACCGTTGTTTTTGCCCCGCAGGGGGTATTCTGCCCAAACACTGCCGTGCCGCCATGGGCGGCGGCGATCTGCTGCACTACATACAGGCCAAGGATATGAGGCGCATTTTCGGCAGGCTCCGCAGCGTTCAGTGCCACCAGAACGGCAGCCGGATAGCCAATACCGTCATCTGCCACGGTCAGGCAGAAGCGCTCTCCTACCTGCCGGGTGTGCACGGTAATGTTCACCGGCTTTGGGTTATGCCGGACGCTATTGTTCATCAGGTTTTCCAGCAGCCGTGCCAGCAGCGCCTCATCCACCGAAAGCACTGTCTGCTCTGCCGGTTCTTCCTGTTCCAGTGTGATCTCGCAGCACTCTGCCAGTGGGCTTTCACAGAACTGCGCCACCAGCTGCCGGAACAGCGGCCCTGCCCGGAGGTCTTTCCGGCGCAGGGGTTGGGCACCGTATTCCAGCTTACTGGTCAGGTTCAGGTCATCAATGAGGGTGCGCAGCTTTTCGCACTGGGTGCGGATGCCGGTCGCTTTCTGCCGGGAGCTGTTCGGCAAAAGCGCATCCTGTTCTAGCTGCTCCGCCCAGCCTAAGATCAGCGCCAGCGGGGTGCGCACGTCATGGCTGACCCCTGCGATCCACTGGGTGCGGGCGTTGTCCCGCCGGGAAAGCATCTCATTTTTGGCTTGCAGCTGCGCCCCGGTCTGGTTCAGCTTTTCTGCCAGTTCCCCGGCAAAGCCGTCGGTAGGCAGCCGGACGGTCTGCCCCTGCGCCAGTGCATCCAGACCGTTTGCCACGGTCTCCAGCCGCTTTGCCCCCCGCCAGCTCAGCCAGAAGCAGAGCGCCAGCCCCAGCAGCAGCATTCCCAGCGCTGCCGCCGGGAGCACCCGCACCATGCTCAGGGCAAAGTCCGGTGAGCTGTAAATGCTGTACTTCCACAGGCTCCCCTTTGGCAGCCCGATGACGAACAGTCCGTAGGGTTCTGTCCAGCAGAACACCGGGTAATCCGCCAGATACCAGCGGGCAAATTGGGCGATATCGCCGGGAGTGTAGGCATGGTTTAGCTCCTGCGGCAGGCCGTAGTTCCAGCGGATGTTTCCCACATCGTCCAGCACCATCGCCCACTCGTAGCCGTTCATCCATTCCTGCGGGGTGCGTTCTGCCCCAAAGGCAAGCCCTTCGGCGGTCTCCACCATGGAATCCGCGATCTCGCCGGATGAATACTCCCGCTGCGGCAGGCGGCATCCCTCCTGCCAACCCAGCCAGCCCAGCACTGCAACACCGGAAAACAACAGCAGCAGAACGATGCCCACCGCCGCCAGCACATACCGCCGGATCAGGCGCACAAAGGTTTTCATGCTTCTTCCCCCTTTGTCAGCTTATAGCCAATGCCCCGCACCGTCCGCAGAAACTGCGGCGCACCGGGTTCGGCTTCCAGCTTCTCCCGCAGATGCCGGATATGTACACCCAGACTGTTCTCGTAGCCATAGTAATCTGCGCCCCAGACCGCAGCACAAAGGGCATCGTAGGTAACGATATGTCCCCGGTTTTCTGCCAATTTCCGCAGCAGCGCCAGCTCGGTAGCGGTCAGCGCCAGTGTTTTGCCCTCCGGCAGGGTAACAATGGCATCATTCAGGTCTACGCACCGCTCCCCCAGCTGCAAAGGTGCCGGTTTTGTACGGGACAGCTCTGCCCGGTACGCCCGCTGCAAAATATGCTGCACCCGCAGCAGCAGCTCCTGCATCAGAAAAGGCTTGGTCAGGTAGTCGTCTGCGCCAAGACCCAGCCCGAACAGACGGTCGGCATCCGCATCCCGTGCGGAGAGGAACAATGCCGGGACATCCGCTTTTGCCCGCAGCGCCCGGAACAGCGAAAATCCATCCCCATCCGGCAGGTTGATATCCAGGATCATCAGCTCCGGCTGCTCTGCCGCAAAACAGGCGCGGGCAGCGACGCAGCTTTGGGCGGTTCTGATATGGCCATATCCTGCGCCCCGCAGCTGCTCACACAGCAGTGCCAGCAGCTCGGCGTTGTCGTCCACAAGCAGGAGCTTTGCATCATAAACGGTATCCATAAGGGCAGTTCTCCTTTCCCGCCTTTACTATACCACACTTTTCGCGCCGCAGCGGAAAACACCTGCAAATTTAAGGGTAAATTAAGCTGCGCTTCCGGTCAGTTTAAGGCAGCGGGTGTATTCTGGCATCGTTCCGAAATCCATGAATGCGAAAGGAGACCATTTATGAAACCTGTGATCGAGACCCATGCCCTTTGCAAAAGCTACCATGGCCGTCCGGTGGTGGATCATTTGAACCTGACTGTCCCGGAGGGCTGTGTCTACGGCTTTTTAGGCCCCAACGGTGCGGGCAAATCCACCACCATGAAGATGCTGCTGGGGCTTGTACACCCCACCAGCGGCAGTGTGGAACTGCTGGGACACACCCTGAACGAAGCAAACCGCATTGTCCTGCTGCGGCAGACCGGCAGCCTGATCGAAGCTCCCTCCGGTTACCTGCACCTGACTGCCCGTGAAAACCTTTCCATCGTGGCTGACTTGAAAGACGTGGACCGTAAGGACATCAGCCGGGTGCTGGAGATCGTGCATCTGACCAAAGACGCTGACCGGAAGGTGGGGCAGTATTCCCTTGGTATGAAGCAGCGGCTGGGCATTGCCATGGCGCTGCTGGGCAGTCCCAAACTGCTGATTTTGGACGAACCTACGAATGGTCTGGACCCGGCAGGCATTCAAGAAATGCGCAGTCTGATTGCTTCCATGCCGCAGACCACCGGAGCCACCGTGCTGATCTCTAGTCACCTGCTGGGCGAGATCGAGCAGATGGTGGATCAGGTGGGCATCCTGAACCACGGAAAACTGCTGTTCGAGGGTTCCTTGCAGCAGCTGCAAAAGCACAGCCGGGGCGGCATTCTGCTGCGGGTGCTGGACGCACCCAAAGCCGCAGCCGTCCTGCAGCAGCAGGGAGTAAAAGCCACTGCACCGGCAGATCAGCCGGGCACCCTGCAGCTTCCCCCGCTGCCGGACGAAGCGCTGGCGGCACTGGTCTGCACCCTTGCCGAAAGCGGCGTGGGCGTAGTTGGACTGACTGCACAGACAAAGAGCCTTGAGGACATCTTCCTCAGCCTGACCCAGACCAGCGGGGAGGTGGCGTAAGATGGCAGCTTTCCGTGCAGAACTACAAAAAGCCCACCGTAGGCACGACCTTGCTCTCTGCCTGCTCATCCCCGGCATTGTCGTGCTGTGGGTGGGCGGCCTTGCCCCGGCAGACCCGGAGGAGCTTGCCAACGGTTACAGCGCTCTGCTTTACAGCCTGCCCGTCATTGAAGCCATTCTGATGCCGGTGATGATGGCAGTGCTGGCCTCCCGGCTGTGGGATATGGAGATCAAAGGCAACACCGCCAAGCTGCTCTACACCCTGCAGAGCCGCCGCAGCCTGTTTGCAGGCAAGGCGGTCTTTGGGGTGCTGGAGGTGCTGTTGGTCACGGTGCTGGAGCTGGCCTGTGTTCCGGTGCTGGGGCGTGTCCATGGTTATACCGAAGCCTTTCCCACTGGGCAGCTATGCTATCTGTTCATCTGCACATTGGCTGTGGACGCAATGCTCTTCTTTGGAGAATTTCTGCTGATGTTGTGGGTAGGCAATCCCCTGCCGGCGCTCTGCGTGGGCATCGTAGGGGCGCTGGTGGGGCTGTTCTCTGCCTTTATGCCGCCGCTTGCCAGTTATTTTGTGCCCTTTGGGTACTACATCCCTCTGAGCGCCTACGAAGTGGCAAACTGGGACAAGGCTACCCACACCGTCACCTACGGCACCCGCCCCTTCAACTGGGTGCTGCTGGCCTTCACCCTTGCGCTGGGCGCTGTGCTGTTTGCCCTTGCGTGGCGCAAGGTACAGGACGAGGAGGTATAAAACCATGCTGAAACGCTGTATTCTTGCGGAGAACCGCAAACTCCACGCATCCCCCATCTGGGCAATGTTCTTTGTGCTGCCCATTCTTTCGGCCACCTATGGCACTTTCAATTATCTGCAAAATCTTGAGATCCTCACCGACGGCTGGTATAGCCTGTGGACCCAGCACACCCTGTTTTATTCCATGCTCTTCTTCCCTGCCATGGTAGCCACCTATGCTGCCTACTTGTGGCGGCTGGAACATCTGGGGCACAACTGGAACCTTATCATGGCAAGCCCTGTACCGCCGCTGGACCTGTTTGCCGCAAAGTTTGCGGTGGTGACGAAGCTGGCGCTGCTGACTCACGGCTTTGTGTTTGCGCTGTTCGTGTTCTGCGGCAAGGTATTTGCCCATCTGCCCGGGCTGCCGCCGGTCACCTTACCTCTGTTTTTACTGCGGGGACTGCTGGGGGCGTTGGCTGTCATTGCCGCACAGCTGGTGCTGGCCATGGTCATCCGCAGCTTTGCCGTGCCCATTTTTTTGGGGCTGCTGGGCGGCATTACCGGCATCTTTATCAGCTCCAAAGGCTTTGGAATCCTGTGGCCCTATTCCCTGATGCAGCTGGGTATGAACTCCAACAAAAGCGCGGATGTTCTGGCTGGCAGCTACGGGCTGTTTGCTTTCAGCTGCATCTTCTGGCTGGGGACAATGTTTCTTCTGGCATGGTTGCTTTTACGCCGGGAGGATGTGCGGGCATAAAATAGAAATCTGCGTATCTGCTCCTGTCAAGAGGGCTGGCACCGTCCGGCCCTCTCTCTTTTTGCCAAAGTTTTCCTTGTTTTTTCTTGCAAGCTGCCGAAATCAGCATATCTTCAAAGTTTTTTGTTGACACACTGCGATTTTTGTGGTAATCTATCCCAACAATTTAATATAACATATTTACTTAGAGTT
>OGPO01000173.1_pt1 | contig 58913 bp, 42 predicted proteins | sample 1553041 | NCBI WGS metagenome assembly OGPO01 (sample SAMEA2580281, study PRJEB22360) | human gut metagenome | biome: human gut; feature: human-associated habitat; material: faeces | place: Denmark | collected 2008/2010 | reverse complement strand
ACCCACGCCTTAGAAGGGCGTTGCTCTATCCAGCTGAGCTACGGAACCATCCTTATTTGCGGATGCAAAGGTAGTGCTTTTTGCGAGAACTCAAAAACTTTTCGACACTTTTTTATTCATATTTTTCTTTATAGCTAGAAATCAGCAATTTATAAAAGTACTATTCAGAACCCTGTTCTAGGGTTGAATTATTTTTTCTTATCCCGATATCCCATATATCATATATCTTATTTATCTTTGTGCCTGTCAAATATAAAATCAAAAACTATGTTGAGTCGTATTATCGTATTGGTCATAGCCGGAGTTGCTGTCGTTTATATCGTCCGCTTTATAGATAACTTCTTGTCCCAGCACAGAAGAAAATATTAAATAAGATATATATCCAATCAGGAGAAGTTCATTTAAAACTTCTCCTTCCGTTCAAATTCACCTTCTTCGGTGTAATACTTCCATGTGCCTTTAGGCTGATTATTTGAATATTTCCCACGAAGCTTGAGCTTTCCATTTTCGTGATATTCACGGTAACGTCCGTGACGTTTTCCCTCTTTCACTTCCGCTTCGCTTTTCAATGCTCCTTCCGGATAGAACTCACGCAGAACATTTCCTTCAAACTTCTCAATATAGAAACGCTTTAACTCACTCATCTGCTCCTTTTCGGTCACAGCTTCTTCATCCATATCCTGATCTTCCTCATCGCTGACAACGGCCACCACCTCTTCCGGCTCGTACGGACGGTAATCCATCACATACTGCAGAGAAGCTTGGTTGTTATCTCCGATTACCTGCATCGTCCAGTAAGGAAATGAATACAAGATATCTTTATTCGATTGTATTTCATTCCATGTAGCGGGATTCATCATAGGTTTCAATTGTGAGTAGAACTTGTGCATATCTGTATACAAGAAGATTGTGGAACTTGATTTCATATACGAATAAGCATCCTTAAATCCTGCATTATTCTTCAGTAAATTCTTCTGTTCGTAATCTTCTACAAAGGAAAGCAAGGAAGCCGGTTTATTGCTGAAAACGACATAATCATCCACATAAGTATAATATGGCTTCTCAAATTTATCAAACAGCTTTCCGAAGAACAGACGGAAGAAACCTTTCATTTCAACATAATTGATTTCAAAGTCCTTATAATTAACAGACTTTATCTTAACCGGAGACCGGCGTTTGATCTTCTTTTCAATAAACTCCATATTCTTACGGGCGTCTTTGATGCTTTTTGCCCGAATAGCCAGAATCACTTCAGGATCATGTCCTAATAAGCCCGGTTCGGATTGCGTTATGGCAAACTCTCCGGACATCCAGCTCAGGAAGTTCTCTTCCAGAGAAATACCAAACAGGCTTTCTATCTTTTTCCGCGAACTCTGATAAGAGTCATACAACAGTTTATCATGAACAGACAGAGCGTTCTCTAGTTCCTTCACGAAAGTTACCGGACTATCGAAGCCGATATTTGTATAAAGAGCCGTTCGCCCGGACAAAATCTCGTGAGCTTTCATTTTATGCTTTCCCGAATTCAGCAAGGCAGTGATATAAGGATCCACCGAATCTTTCTTCAACGTATAACCTTTCACTTCCATCCGGTCCTTATCCATATTCAGGTAAAGGCCCGCAAAATTCATAGAATTACTGAACAGATCGACATATTCATTTCTCGCTCCCAGATAAATGGACATAAACTGAGGAATACGGGCATAGTTGATAAATACCCTGACAAGCCCTTTACCGGAAACTAATTTTTCCGTTTCAATAAAAGACTGGTCAAGTCCGATCTTAGGCTTATTACGGGAGTTGATGGCAGATTCAACAAGGCCGGAAGTATAAGAGCCTACCAGGTGATTATCCACAAAAGCAGTATAAAAGACATCACGGGTATCCGGATCACGCATTTCAAGAATGTTAATTCCATTATGCATTCGATTAGTGACGGTAAAGCCGGACATTGCCAGCACTGTTTCGACCTGATCCTTCAATAAATCCATTTTAGAAGCTTTCTGCATATCTACTATAAGCAGAAAATCCCAATCGGTAGCGCGGGTCTTATGAAGTGAGATAAGCAGATCCCGCTGACCGACCAGTGATAACAGTACTTTATTGCTTTTGACAACCGAGTCAAGCTTTTCCACGCTCTTCGCAACTTCTTCAAATGATTTCGCTTTTCTCAGACATTGCCAGGTTTCGCTTCCACTAAACTTTTCCCAGTCTTCTATCGGAGCAGATGACTGAATGATAAACGCTGCATCCTCTGGCACCAGATAGATCTGCTGAATATTACGGTCGGGCGAAATAAACAGATAAACGATGGAGTATACCATGTATACAGCCAAAGCTAGTCCTGCCGTAATCAAAGTTCTTTTTACAATTTTTCGTGTATTATTTTTCTTCTCATTTTTCCCGGGTTCGACATATTGCCCTTGTTCCCCATTGTTTAATTCATCCATTATTTATTTGTTATTGAGTTGATTGGGCAAAATTACTAAAAAAAAGATGGAAGATGAAATTCATAGGTCGGTTTATACTTTAAATCTTCTCATCCACCTATATCCGCCACAGATCACAACTACTCCATCTTCTTAGGGAATGAAAGGATAAGATAAAATCGTGCGCAGATGAATTGGAATAAAGTTTTTTAAACAAAGACATCTGCTTAAAACAAAAAAGGGACAAGAAAAAAAAGTAGAAAACTAAAATAACCAACTTGCATACTATTAGTGTATATTCATCACCTTTTAATACATATAAGTACATTATTATATCACATATTTATATTTTTATTTTAAAACACAAATTCATCATTCTATCTTACATCTATAAATTCCAAAATTTCATTTACAATATACTTTGTGTTAACCTAAGGCAATTATACAACTTTCAGTTAATTAATAAACAAAATAAATAATTTTACAACAATCTACCAAATAAAGCAAACAAAATGATTGTTTTCATGTTATTACAAGTTACATTTACTTCGTAAATACAATTTCCTGCTTTATCAGAAGGGAACAAATGTATTTTATTTGATATTAATTCATGATTGAGCACAAACAAACAGCTATTGAGACATCATGGTCCGATAGCATACATAATATAAGATCGCCTCCTCCCCTGATTATTCACCTGAGGCTAGTTTATTATGCCTAATACAAATAAATGAAAATAATTATTGTTACTTGGGGGACTTTGCTTTTTTATTGATAGTTCAAGACATTTAGAAATTGAATTTTCAATAAACATAACTCATGATCAATATTGACCTCCCAAAAAACAAACAAATTTGAGATCATATTATTTGAGTTTATAGATGTGCACAATTATGAAATCATAGTTGGCATATAATCTACTATGTCTTTTGAATTAGAAAGAAAAAGCAAACTCTTTAGGAGTGACGTCATTTAAAATATAACAACATGATGTATTTAAAGACAATATCTATTGCTGCATCTTTCTTAATAGCAACAATATTTGAGAATCAATCATACTTAGTTTTATTGTTGATTGTAATAAGTTTCTATCTCTACTGGCATTTATTTCATTATCTTTCCATACAAAAAGAAAGAAATTTCCTCAAAGAAGAGAACCAGTATTTTATAGATTCTTTCCAAAGTATTCGAAATCCAATTACCTTAGTCCATGTTCCTTTACGAACGATCTGTAGTGACACCTGTCCCGAGAATATGAAGAATGATTTATTACTAGCTATTCGGAATATAGAATGCTTAAATGAGAATCTGGACAGATTGTCCGGATTGAAATATTTGCATAATCATCCCGAAGCCATGGACATTACCGAACATGAATTAGGAAGCTATGTAAGAAGCAGAATTCAATCCCTACAAGGCTATGCAACGAATAAACACATAAAACTAATCATCAATACAAACTTCACCTATGCCAGTGTATGGTTTGACAAAAGCAAAGTCTCACCAATTATCGATAAATTCATAACTAATGCAATCGACTGTTCCAAACCAAAAACAAACATTACATTACTGATTTCTATCAGTCAGGAACATTGGGAAATAAGTGTACCCGATTCAGGAGATGGTAAACTGACAAAGCTTTATAATCAAAATAAACATCGGTTGATGAGACAGACAACAGAATTTGAATGCGATTTTGCAAAAAGCATATTATATAAGAAACTAACGAATTTGTGTAATGGAAAAATCATAGTAAACAGTACATATCATACTGTCACATTAAAGTTTCCAGTAAAATGCTCTTGTAAAAACCAATTAAATCATTCGGCATTGAGTATCACCAATCATACTGAGATTGAAAAGATAGATCGTTTGCTTTCAAAGGCTCCCTGTAAAAGAAGTTCTCACAAGCCGACAGTCGTACTTGCCGACAGTAATGATGATTTCCGATCCTATCTGACAAGTTGTTTAACGGAAGAGTTTACTATTAAAAGTTTTAGAGATGGCATCGAAGCGATGGCTTACATAAAAAATGAATATCCTGATTTAGTGATTTGTGATACAGAACTTCAAAACATGGATGGTGTCGAACTCTCATCAAGATTGAAAACATCTTGCGAAACATCAATCATACCTATCATACTTTATAGTTCGCATATAGATATTAACCAGCACAATAGAAGAAAGACTTCTTTAGCCGATACATTCTTGCAACAGCCCTTTAGTGTAACAGATTTAAAGCTTGAAATGTCAATCCTTATCAAAAACACTCGTTTTCTTCGAAAATCATTCTTACAACGATTATTTGGAGAAGAGTTTTTGGAGACAAAAGCGTCAGAAATATTGCAGGATGGTAAACACCCTTTGATAAGTAAAGTTACTAAAATCATTCTGGAAAATCTGAATAATGAAAAACTAACCATAGACTCCATTGCCAAAGAGCTTGGAATTAGCCGGACAAGTCTTTACAACAAGTGGACGCAATTAACAGGCGAAGCACTTAACAAATTCATTCTCAAAATCCGAATGGAAAAAGCGCATGAAATGTTAAAGAGTGGAAAATATCGCGTAAACGAAGTCCCAGAGAAAATCGGAATGAAAGATATGGATAACTTCCGCGAAAAATATAAGAAGTATTTCGGAAAGACACCAGTTGATACTATTAAAAACGTTTGAAGTATTTATATTGAAAAGCAGTTTTAAATAAAACAACCTGAGACCGATAGAAGAATTGTTGACGCAATCAACCAAACTTCTTTTTATCGGGCTCAGGTACCTTTCCGACACGCTATTCCTGAACGAATTTGCCTATATAGAAATTCTCATCTTCATTGACCGGTGTGTAATAAGGAACCCAAAAATTAAGGAAACCATAACGAACCTCTTCATTAGGGAAAGCCAAACGATAAAGTTGAAATTCTTTGTCATAGTCCTTGATAATCAGCTAACCTCTCTGATAAATCAATGGAAGCGGATTGTTGGCATCCACCCGATATTCTATAAATAAAATTACCCAAAGCCTGCAACAGAGGTTTATCGTATTCATCCACCAATACCACTACTCCGCAACCAGACTGCTCATTGGCACAACGAATAATATAGCTGAATCGTTCCTCCGGACTACGATCTTTTTTCTCATCTCCATATATAACTTTCGATTTTAATATAGTTCATCAATCAATGCTTATTGCATATCTCTTCATCCACCTATATCCGCCGCATTAACCATAGAAAAGGAAATCGAAGTGGAAATGAGAGCGGAACTCTATGAATTTCTGCTGGAGAATAAATTCAAAAACGGAATCATGTTCAAACGCTCAATAGAGCTTTTTGTGGAACATTATAATATGGAAGGTACAGTGAAGGAAGATAGCCTGATGAGGGCTTTTAAGAGGTGGAGGAAGGCGATGAAAGATAATAGAAAATACTAATACATCTAAAAAAGGGGCTGTCCGATTTTGGACAGCCCCACATAAAAATAAGTCTTATATTTAGGCTGCACTAATAAAGCTACCTAAATCTTTATATATTTCCTCTATTTTAATAAACTACTACCAGAGAACTATCTGTCCGATTCATCATCTCTCCAATGTTCAGGTTTGTTCAACTCATCCGAACACCTGATCTTTCCTTTATCCACATCAAATCCCTTCGGACTGATTGCCTGAACCATCCAATAATCCGAGAACTGTTCCAGTATCGGGTAAGGAGCAGGATAACCCAGCCTGGCTGCATCCGGTATAAAACCATATTCTGGATAATATTCTTTATGCCCCAATACAAACACAAGGCACGAACCTTTTTCCTGTAACCTCTCTATGCCTGCCCGTATCAGCATTCCGCCTATACCCTGCCGTTGATATTCCGGCTTGACAGCTAAAGGTGCAAGAATGTGCATCATCTGTAGTGCTCCCTGACCATCAAAATAGGCTCTGGTGAAGAGAATGTGTCCGACAGCCTCACCTTTGTAGAAAGCGAGCAACGAAACCATTGGTTCTGCGGTTTTGTCAGCCAGCAGGTCGGCTACCAACTGTGCTTCTTTGTCATAGCCAAACGCTTGTTTTTCAACAGTCATTATGCTGTCGAAATCATCTGTATTGGTCTCTCTAATTTGTATATTAATTGAATTTATCATTTCATTGTTTTTTTGAGCATGTATATCTTGCAGATAGTTATTATCCGTCTTATAGACATGCGATTATACTTATTATATAGAATATGAAAATAACTCTGGCAAGAATATGCCAGAGTATGAATTAAGGGATAACCTTGACAGACTGCCAAAGGTTATTTACTTCACGGACTCCTTCTTAGCTTTACACATAGACCGCAAAGGTAATGCTTTCTATTGCATTATGCTATAGTTTGCAGCGAAAACTATCCATCAATTTTACTTTTTTATTGATAGAAACTACTTTTATTTCATTCTCTCCCGGCTGCAACTCCACATTTTTCCATTCCAAAATAGCATACTGATCCGGCATTGCCTTACCATAGCTTTTTCCATTGACAAACAGTTCCGCCCCGGGCTGATTAGTGAATGCAGTAATCGTTTGCAGACGTCGGGAACGTACGGTGTTACGTTTTCCGGCCAGATAAAGCACAGGTTCTTCCTTGTTCCAGTTAGCCTTATAAAAGTAGAACGCGTCTTTACGTACTTTCCGGTCAAAGGTAACCAGCCCCTTATCATTAATTCCCGGACGATCACCTTCCGTACGGTGAGCCGCACCGAAATCAAACATATTCCATACAAAGCTACCCCATATATAAGGACGGGCAGAAATCGCTTTCCAGTTCTCTATATGATAATAGGTCTGCCAGTTCTCCGGATGCCACCAACTGTTTGGCACGGATTTTACCAACGAATCCTGCTGATGATAAATGCTGGCACCGGCACCATACTCACTAATGGCAATACGAATTTCCGGATGATCTCTATGCATACCGTCCAGCCAGCGTCCTAAATCGGCCGGGGTGCCTCCATACCATCCGTCGTACCGATTCCATGCAATGGCATCCGTTATGAAATTCAAGTCACCCATTTGATTACTTGCCGAAGTGGTAGGGCGGGTAGTATCTTCCTGATGCGCCAGCTCATTTAATTCCTTGATATATTCCACCGGATTATCACCGAATTCAAGCAGTTCATTGAACAGCCCCCATACACAGATGGAAGGATGATTAAAATGTTGGCGGATCAGCTCCTTCAGCTGTTCTTTCCCATTGGCACGGAAAGAAGGCAGATTAACAAATCCTTTATCATCATATCCTCCGGGACCGATAAAAGGTATTTCTGCCCAGACAATAATCCCATTCTTATCCATCAGATCATAGAAATAGGTAGCTTGCGGATAATGTGCCAGCCGAACCGCATTCACTCCCATTTCCAGCATCAGGGCTACATCTTCTTCATGATGCTGAGGACGTAAAGCATTACCCACCTCACTCCTGTCCTGATGCCGGCAAACACCGTGAAGAGGCAGATGCTTGCCATTCAAAAAGAATCCCTTATCCGGATCAATCCGATAATAACGAAGTCCTAAAGGCTGCGTCACACAATCTACCAACTGCCCTCCTCTCGACAAGGATACCTCCGCCTGATAAAGGAACGGGTCCTGACGACCATTCCACAGATGAGGATTATTTATCTCAAATGTAAGTTCCTGCTGCAAAGCTGCATTCCCGGCAAGAGTAAGTGTCTGTTTCTGTTGCGCCACCACTTTCTGACCATCCAGCAAACGGACACCCAGTTCTACTTCCTGACCGGCATTATTGCCATTTGCCAAATCAACGACCGCCCTTACTTTCGCATATTGATGACTGACACTATCCTGTATCAGACGAACTCCCGGAGAAGCATAATTCAAAGGAGAAATACAAGCCTCATCAGTGATCAGCAGATGCACATCCCTGTAAATACCGCCATAAAAATTAAAGTCACCTACCAAAGGCATCACGTCCAGTTGTTCTCCATTATTCACCCGCACTAATATAGAGTTCTCTTTTCCATAATTCACCTCTCCGGTTATTTCAAAGACAAAAGCTCCGTATCCTCCACGATGTTCGCCGATATGACGGCGATTGATAAATACATCTGCTATACTGTTCACGCCTTCGAAGCGAAGGAAAAGACGCTTGCCTTGCCATTCGGGACGAATAAACAGCTTCTTTTCATAATTACCGATTCCCCGTTTATAGTCGATCTTTCCGGACAAAGCATCCTGCGCATTCCAGGTATGGGGCAGATCTACTCTTATTTCCGACCCTTTCTGCACCTGATGCGAGAACCGGAACTTCCAGTTGTCGTTTAATAAAATATCCTGCCGCTGAGCAAAGAGCGGCATACTGCAAAACAGGAATAAAACAGCTGCCATCAAGCGGCAGCATGACATAATTGGTGTTCTCATATTATTTCTTTAATGATGATTTCTTCACTTTGATAAAAGAAGAGAGTGATTCAACTTTACTCTTATATTTTTTCTCATTGACTCTATTTTTGTTTTCTTCTTTATCTATCCGATGATCGAACAGCATACTTGCTTTCTTCACGTCCCCTTTCATCCATTCGGCATAACTAAAACGTTGATCAACCGCATTGTCTCCCCCTTCCCACTGAATATAGACTTCATCCTTCGTCTTAGCCTTCAGATTGCTGAAAACTTTTGCAAAGCTCTGTCCATCCAACTGTTCTGCTGGTTGTGGTATCTGACATAACTCGCACAAAGTAGGATACAAATCTACAAACTCAACCATCGACCGGGTCTTTCCTTTTTTCCTTCCGGGCACACGGATAATCAACGGCACATGAGTAGAACGGTCCATCAGATTATGTTTACCCACAAAATCATGTTCGCCCAGATTCCAGCCGTGATCTCCCAACAGTACCACAATCGTATTCTCCGCCAGGCCTAACTCATCCAGAGCGTCCAGCACTTTTCCGATTTGTGCATCCACATAGCTCAGGCAAGCATAATATCCATGCTTCACTTCCCGCTGAAAATCAGCATCACTTGTATCAGACACCCGTGCATAAGCATATATCTCACTCGAATTACGGACTTGTTCCGGCAAGCCTTCCGGTCTGAAACGGTTGGGAGCCAAAGGTATCTCTTCCCGCTTATACAAATCCCAATATTTCTTCGGGGCATTAAACGGCAAATGAGGTTTCCAAAATCCGCAAGCCAGGAAAAACGGCTTGTTCATTTCTTTCATACGCCGCAGGTCGCGAATGGCACGTTCCGCCAGTTTTCCGTCATCGTATGCCGTATCCGGAACATCCGCTGACTCGCAAAACGGTCCGCGCATAGTCTTGGGATTGATCGTCTTGCCTGATTCTGAGTTCATCCAAAGTTCCCATTTATTATATTCCGCCCAATAGACATCGTATCCATCCGGATGATTCCGGTAGGGAGGTTCGCTCCACGATGCAGCATGATCGCTCATGTGGTGAAAAACTTTGCCATCCGAAACCGTATGATAACCATTCTTTGTAAACCATCCGGAAAGAGGTATCGCCTCCGGACAATCCTTGCTGGCATAAGCCGAGAAATTCACAAAACGATCGGGATAGTGAGGATATACGCCTGTCAAGAGGCTGGCACGGGAAGCGCCACTCACCGGAACATTGCAATATGCGTTCTGAAACAAGACTCCGCTCGATGCCAGACGATCCATATTCGGAGTCTTGACCGCCTCCACTCCGTAACAACCCAGTTCGGGACGCATATCGTCAGCCATCAGAAAAAGAACATTCATTCTGGAAACATCGGAGACATTGCGCTGCGCCTGCACAGCAGAGGCCATACAGCAAGCTGTCCCGCAAAGAAGGGTATATTTTACCGAAATAGCGTTCTTCATTTTATAGTTTAAATTTTCAAGACCTGCAATATACAAAATATTACAGGTCTTGCCTCTGTTTTTACTCAAAAAATTATTTAGTCCATACCGGATTCTGTTCCAGATTCGTATTCAATGCCAGTTGCTTCAGAGGCAGCGGATACAGGTAATAATGTTCCTGCCATCCGAGCGGAGCGTCAAAGAAGTAAACATACCCTTCGTCATTACTCGGTCCGCCGGTCACTTTCAGATTTTTAGCCGAAGCTCCCGTCACATATACTCCCAACGGGCGTTTATTGACATAGTCTCCTTTTTTCCATCTGCGGAGGTCATCCAGACGGAATCCTTCCCCCATCAGTTCCACACGTCTCTCCCTGCGTACCTCCCACAGAAGAGCAGGAACGGAAGGATCACGGGCCGTATCAAAATCATCTGTAATGTCTTCGACCGTCATTTTCGCTACATGTCCACGTGCACGAAGTTTATTAATGGATTTATCGGCAGCCGTCTGATCAAACTTACCTAATTCGCACATGGCTTCGGCATAATTCACCATCACCTCTCCTACACGGAACAAAGGCGCATCCGTTGTATTCACTCCGTTGGCATTGGTAGCTACGGTATGCGTATTATAATACTTCCATACCCAGAATCCCATTTGAGAAGCATTCCAGCCCTGTCCCCAATTCTGATTCTTGAAGTGCGGCTGTCCCTGCACCGTAAATCCTTTGAAGTTGGAAGACGGCAAACGATGATAAGTCTCACCGGAGATCGTAGCAAGAAGATCTATAAACTCTCTGTCCTGCGCATCATCCGTATATTTCCAGTCAGCCGTGCTCGGACCATTTTCTTTCTTTACCATATAGGGAGGACATATCGTCAGATACAACCGGTAATCACGGTCGCGGAACTGTCCATAAATCTCCTTATCACCGCCATACCGACTGGTGGTAGTACTTACCGGACGACCATCCGTACACAGATAACTGTCTACCGCATCCTTTGTCGCCTCAATATAAGATTCACCAGTACGCACCATGCGTGTCAGGCCATGCATCAACTGACCGGTTTCATAGGCTTTATACAAGATAATGCCCGTCACCCCATCCAAAGACTCCGAATTGAAAAGCTCATCATACTGTGGATGTACATTCGGATAAACCTTCAAGACTTCTTCCGACGCACGTACACATTCTTTCAAGTAAGTCTCGGCATCAGACAATCCATGATATTTCCGCCAAGTACCCTCGAACAAGGCAAAACGGGAAATAAGTGCCTGCACCACAGATATACCAATGGTGTTTTTGCCGTCGTCCGCACCGATATGTGTCTCCGCATATTTCAAATTGGACAGGATATTCGAAGCCACCAGATCGCGGTTATCCCGTTTGCCGTACAGCTCCGGACTGTCTTCTTTCAACGCATTCTCCACCCAGGGGATATCTCCAAAGCGGGAAAGCATCTGAAAGTATTTATATGAACGGAAGAAATAGCCGACACTACGCCAGTGCTCCTTCTCCGTATCATTCATCTGCGAACCGTCGATATTGTCCAGCATCAGATTTACCCGGCGGATATAGTCGTAATCCCATTCCTTGGCTTCATCTGTCGCCTTCGCCTTCTGGTATGCCCACTGCCCTTCATATCCGGACAAACCCTTGATCATATTGTCCGACTCAAAATCTCCCCGGAATATTTCGTCCGTCTGTCCCGTATCATACGTATATCCGAAGAATACATTATATAATCCCCATGCATACGTTTTAAAGTTATCATAGGTAGTAAAGACTGTCGCTTCCGTCTGTTGTCCTTTCGGATAAACTTCCAGAAAAGAGTCATTCAAACAAGACGACATCAGCAAACAGAGACTAATGCCCGTACCCAGTATATATTTCTTCATAATAATTACTCTTTTAAATAGTGAAACAATCAGAATGAAAGGTTGATACCAAACGAATACTGCCGCATATACGGATAGGTAAAACCACGTTGTCCCAAGTCATCCGTTACCGAACGTTCCGGATCGAGTCCTTTCGGCAAATGATCGAATGTATAAAGATTCTCACCGCTAAAGAATACAGCCAGATTATTGACACCGATCTTATTCATCCACTTGGACGGGAAATTATAAGATAAGGTGATATTCCGGATACTCAGGTAGGAACCATCCTGCAGATAACGGGTCTGAATACGTGTATTGGCAGCAGTATTTCCGGCAGCTTTCTCATACAGACGGGGGAAATAGCTGTCTGTGCGTTCCGGCGTCCAGTAATTCAGTTGTGTGTCATATACCGTCGTCCATGCATCATAGTGAGGATAGAACAAGTCATTCATAATCCACAAATCACGTTTGCCTACTCCCTGCAACAGGAAAGATAAAGAGAACCCCTTCCAGCTTGCACCACCGTGGATGCCATACTGATAACGACGGGTACTATTACCGATGATCTTACGGTCGCCCGGATCTTTCGTGGTACTTGTGCCTCCGTTGATAATATCGTTGTCATCCAGGTCTTTATACAGGATATCACCCGGATTCGGATTGTAGCCTTCCACTTTTGGAATGCCTGCTTTCAGCTTGCCATCGGCATCAAAATCATCAACAGTATACAGGCGGTCGGTAACATACCCCCAGATTTCACCCAGTTCCATACCTACACGGTAAGTATCTTTATCGTTCTTATCCTTGCCGAAGAGACCTGTCTCGTTATTATACTTGGTAATCTTGGTTTTAGCATCATAAAGGTTGAAGCCCAGATTGTATTTCACTTTTCCGATCTGATCATTCCAGTCTACAGTGATCTCCCATCCTTTGGAACGAAGATCGGCAGTATTCTGCAAAGGAGCACTTGCACCCAGCACAGCCGGTAATTCCGCTCCCGGAGCGAGCATACCTTTCGTATCACGACGATACCAGTCGAATACAAGATTCAGCCTGTTGTTCAATAAACCCAGATCAAAACCGACATCGACAGTCGTCACTTTCTCCCAGGTAAAACTGTTACTGACCAATGCAGCTGGTTTAAGGGTAGTTACCTTGATACCCGAAACGGTCCAGTAAGCCTGCTCGGCATCCATGCCCGGAATATAAGCGTAAGGAGTGATACTCTGATTGCCAATATTACCCCACGAAGCACGCAATTTAAAGTTAGACAATACGGATGTCAACGGTTTCATAAACGCTTCTTCGCTCACACGCCATCCGGCAGAGACAGAAGGAAAGAAACCGAAGCGACTGTCTTTCGGAAATTTGGAAGAGCCGTCATAGCGTCCGTTCGTTTCAATCAGATATTTGCCGGCAAAGGAGTAGTTGATACGATAGAATAATCCTCTTACTGTATAGCGTTCGAATTTATCTTTAGCGAAATAATCTCCTGTAGCCTGCGATATAGAAGGAAGGTCTTCGTTAATCATGTTCATACGCGACATTTCCGCATAGCGATAGTCACTGCTCTCCTGATTGAAACCTCCCATCACGGTGACTTCATGCTTGCCCCATGTGTTATTGTAGTTTCCGTAGAAGTTCAGGGCATTATAATCGGTAATGCCGTTGGAGTTTTCATACTTAGAGTTTGCCGTCGAAGTCTCTTTCACAAAGTTACCTCCGTGGGCATAATAGAACTTCTTTTCAAACTTGGTCTTTTCATTACTCAGATGGTTGTATGTATATTCACCCACCAGTTTGACGTTCTTCAAAGGAGTAATCGTCACCTTTCCGAAGATACGGATATTGTTTTTCTGGATAGTCGTCGGATAAGCAAGATTAATCAGATTCCGGGGAGTATTAATCGGTAGTTCTTCTCCGTCGATATTCATTGTTCCGGTAGGGAAATAAGACGGGAAGGCAACGGCTGCTCCCCAGATTCCATATCCTCCCGAAGTCTCCGGCAATTCTGATTTCGAGTTCGTATATTTGATATCCAGTTCCGGAGTAATCCATGAGAATACGTCCGAACGGATATAAGAAGACACATTGTAACGTTTATACGCATCCTTGTCCGAGGCCAGCACTCCATTCTCATCGACCATACCGAAAGAGAAACGATAAGATATATCTTTCGTGCCGCCACCTACAGAAAGATTGTGCGTCTGCTGGAAACCGGTCTCCATCATATCATCAAACAGATTGGTTTCTGCCAGACTATAGCGCAATCCGTCCACCATTGCATACCCATCGGGATAAGCCGAAGGATTGGCATTGTATTCTTTTAATAAATCCAGCCACGTATCCACATTCTGTCCACTCTGATAGTTGATGGTTCCCATGTCTTTATAAGCCTGCACCGTCTGAAGCGGTGTTGCCTTACGAGGCATATTGGCAGGTCTGCTAAATGAGAAATTGTTAGAATAATTAATAGAAAGCCTGGTTGAATCCGATCCTTTCTTTGTCGTAATCAGAATGACGCCAAATGCGGCACGTGCCCCGTAGATAGCCGAAGAAGCAGCATCTTTCAAGACCGTTACTGATTCAATATCATTCGGATCGAGCATATTGATATCCATTTCTACGTTATCCACCAGAACCAACGGTTTGCCATTCTTATCCAGACTGTTGACACCACGGATATTGAAACTCATTTCCTCTCCTGGTCTACCGGAGTTACCCGTAATCTGCAAACCGGGCATCGCACCTTTCAAGGCATCGCTGACCGACACTACCGGACGGTCTCCCAATACTTCATCCATCTTCACGCTGCTTACCGCACCAGTCAGATTCGCTTTCTTCTGCACACCGTAGCCTACTACCACAACTTCGTCAATCAGACGGCTGTCTTCTTTCAGAGCAATGTGCAAAGGAGTCTGATTCTTGACGACGACTTCCTGCGTAGCATATCCGATATAAGACACGGACAAACATGCATTCGGAGTCACCGACAGAGAGAAGTTTCCATCCATATCCGTGATCGTGCCTTCCGTAGAATTCAGCACTTTCACATTGGCACCGATCACTCCTTCACCCGAAGGATCGGTCACTTTGCCTTTCAGGACAAACGCTTTTCCCTGTTCCTTTTCAGGCACTGCGGCATGGAATATGACCACCCGGTTTCCGTTTACTTCATAACTGATCCCCGTACCGGTCAGCAGTTGGGCCATCAGGTCATTAATCGTACCCTTGTCCACGTTCACAGAGACTTTCTTATTCAGGTCAATGTCGTTATTGCGAATCAGAAAAGAATAATTTCCCTGCTTCCTGACTACTTCAATGGCTTCTTTCAAAGTAACGTTATCTGCTTTGACACTGAACTTCTTGTTTTGTTCCTGTGCTGAAAGTTGAAAACCTGTCAGGACATTACTTAGGGACAAAAGCAGAAACATCAATAATGTTTTTCTTATTATCAATCTCATTTTTATCACTATTAAAGGTTAACATATAGTTATTTATCGTAGCTGCGGACTGCCGATATATCTATCGGCTGTGTCCATTTTCTTTCTCCTTCCTTTTATCTTACCCCCTTTCTTTTATCGGTAATAAAGATGGTGTCACCACTGACTTTCCACGTGTATTGTTTCTCAACGTTGATTTCGTGTAATATATCATAAATATTCTGATTGCTGTCGAAGGAACCGGAGAAGTGTTCGGCCTTCAGACGTTCGCTTTCTATGCTGATCTTCACCTGGAATTTACGTTCCAGACGATGGGCAATATCAGCGAATGAAGCATTCTCGAAGGTCAACCCGCCATCCAGCCAATCGCAGGCTTTACTTGCATTGGTCTTCAGCTTTTCCATTCGTCCGGTGTTCTTGTTATACAGTGCCTGCTCATTCGGGAATAATTTCATCACAGAATTAGCAGACACCGATAAATTCACCCTGCCTTCCAGCAGAGACACCATCACATAATTATCGTCATCATAAGCACGGACATTGAATACCGTGCCGACTACCTGCACCTGCACATCGTTCGTCTTCACGAAGAAGGGAACCTCTGCATTTTTCGCAACTTTAAAGTATCCTTCGCCATCCAACGTCACATTACGTTCGCGGATACCAAACCCACGGTGATAGCGCAATACAGAACCTGCATTCAGAGAAACCTCCGTCCCGTCAGGAAGAACGATATTCGTTCTCGATCCGGCAGGAACCTTGATTTCGTAAGGAGAATCGGCGTTGGTATATACTTCCGTCAGATTTTCCGTATACGTATACCAGAAATAGTTGCAACCGATCAGCAGAATAACGGCGGCAGCCACTTTCAGCCAGACAGGTATCAGTTTCCGGACAGGCTTCGAAGAGGCAGGAGCAGTCATTCTCTCCTTTATCCGCACTAAATTGGAGTTTTCTATTTCTGCAAACGACGGTACGGAAGAAAGTGCCCATACGGCAGACATTTCCCGGAAAGTCCGGGCAGCTGCTTCATTGGAAGCCAGAAAGGCAAGCAACGTTTCTTTTTCTTCATCGGTACTATTGCCCGACAAATAATTACTAATCTGTAATTCCAGTTCTTCTTTATCGTAATATTCTATCATAAACCGTTCTTTTTCTATGGTGTATATAACTAGATACGCAATAAAAAAAGAAACGTTTAAAAGAAAACCGATTTTTTTTAAAGAAACATCAAAATAGCTATCATATAGGGAGTACCAAGGGATTCGCGCAATTTAGTCAGCGCAATTTTCATCTGCACCCTGACGGTGGCGACATTAATATTCTGCTCTTCCGCAATTTCGCTGTACGATTTGCCTTCATACAGGCTCGCCTTAAAAACAGCACGGCATTTGGCAGGGAGTTCCTCTACTTTCCGCAGAATGATCTCGTTCATTTCACTGCTTTCCAATGCCTGCAATGGATTGTCGGAAGAAAGAATATGATTTTCTAGAAAAGCCCATATTTCCTCCATCTGTTCGGTCATTATGCGCTCGTTAAAAGCGGAAGACCGCAAATAACTGATACTTGCATTCTGTATAGCCCGACGAAGATACGGAAGGGCAGGATAAGTGATATGGTGGCGATTCTGCCAGAAAGAGACGAAGACATCATTGACTATTTCACCGGCGACTCTCTTGTCATGTACATAGTAAACAGCTATCGCACACAGGTATAAATAGTACGTATGATAAATTTTATCAAATGCTTTGGTGCTACCGTGATTCAGTTGTTCGATTAGTTTTTCAGAGACTTCTGGTAAATTCATTCGTTCTTTTTCTTTAAGGGACGGGTGCAAATATAGCGATTAATTCAGAAACTCAAAATTCCGGTTATTAAAACCGGAACTTTGAATCGTGAATTATAGCCCCATCGGTATCTTCAACAGATACCAGACGATAAACAGCAACGTCCATGCTGCCAGAATGCACAAGGAGTACCTCCATGTATATTTCAGCAACGATCCGTATGTGATCTGTTTGTCATATTGCCGCATATACGTCAACACCAGCGGCATATAGAATAAGAAAGGAGTAATGGCATTCGTCGAACTGTCTCCGATACGGAAAGCACACTGCGTGACGTCCGGCGAAATCCCCATCTGCGCAAACATCGGAATGAAGATGAAAGACATAAATGCCCATTTGGAAGTGGCGGATACCATAATCAGATTGATAAACGCCGTAAACAGGATAAACAAGATGAGTGCGGACAAGGGAGCCGGCTCAAAAGAAGAGAGCAGGTCCGCTCCCATAATCGCAAGACACTTGTCCAGATGAGAATACTCGAAACAGGCAAACATCTGGGCAGCGAAGAAAGCAATAACGAAATATACACCCAGCAGTTTGATCGGCTGGGTAAGTCCTTCAATCACATCATTATCGCTGCGATAACGACCGGAGCTGAATCCGTAAGCCATCCCCGTAAAACCTGCGCCCAGAGATAGCAGAAACAGGATACCGGCTATGAAGGGCGAGTGCATCAAACCTCCGTTAACGCCACGCAGGATACCATAGGAGGAGAAAGTAAGCCACAAAATAAGGGCAACGTATATCCCTGCCACTGTGACAGCCACCATCAGCGCACGACGTTCTTTCCGTGACAAAGGGCGGTAGGCTTCGACTTTCACACTACCCTCATATTTTCCTAGGTTCGGGAGAAGCCATTTTTGAGTCACCCAATAAACGATCCCGGTAATTACCACTGTCGAAGCACTCATAAAGAAGTAGTTGCACAGCGGCTCCGTGTTTCCCTGATATCCCATCAGTGTGAGCGCGGCTTCCTGAGTGGTATGCGCCAAGAGCGGGTCCATCGTACTCAGTACGATATTGGCACTATATCCGCAGGCCACGGAAACGTAAGCCGTCACAATCCCCGCTATCGGATGAAGTCCCACCCACTGAAACAGCATGGCGGCAATGGGAAGCAGAATAATATAACCGCCGTCCCCAATGACGTTCGACAGCAATCCGAGGACAATCACCCACAGGATAACTTTTCTTTTCTCTTTCCGGTTTCCCACTCCCAGACGGATGCACGCATCGATAAATCCGGAATGTTGGGCCACCCCCAGTCCGAACATGGCGATAATCACCATGCCCAGCGGAGCAAAACCGGTAAAGTTCTTGATAGCATTCCGCAACCACCAGCGGATTCCCTCAGGACTCAGCAGGCTTTGCACCCGAATATCCTCCCCTGATTGCGGCAGCGTTACTTTCAGTCCGTAGATATCACATATCCACGAAAGAAAGACCACCGCCATTGTCAGCAGCAGAAACATCGTAGCGGGATGCGGCATACGCCATTTACTCTTCATCAGCTTCCAGATTATCCAGATCGATAATGCGTAATTCCAATGCACGGACAGCCAGACGGGTCGCGTTCACTCCCACCCGTTCTCCATTCGGGAAGAGACGTCCGATCAGGTCATTCTGTCGTTTCTCCAGTGATTTCACGCCGAATGGCATTCCTTTCAGATTGGCAATCATATCTTTGGTGTAGCCTAATGCCAGATGGCGAAGAAAACGCTCGTCATATTCATCAATATCATAGTTGATTACCGCTTCCTGACGCTTGGCATCATTCGCTACCGACTTCTTGAAACGGTCTACGATCTTCTCCAGAATCGGATAGTTGAATACCAGCTTCTTGCCGTCCATCACAGCTTGTACATCTGTCTTGGTCAGTAATTCTCCTGTTTTAAGAATAATGCCGTCCGCTCCTGCATTCAGCACATCCACCCACAGTTTTTCATTCAGTATTTCCCCCGTAAAGATCAATACACGAACCCCCTTGTAACGTTTGAAAATATTCCGGCAGATATCAACGCCAATCGTCGTAGAACCTCCCAGTCCCAAATCCAGCAAAACCAGATCGGGAAGCTGTGCCTCCATCAGCGGCCAGAACTCGCTTTCTGTCATTGCCGTGCCGATCACTTCTGCGTTGGGTATCTCATGACGGAAAATTTCTTCTGTGCCTTTCAATTCCAGTTTTACGTCCTCTACAATAATAACTTTAAACTTCTGTTCTTCCATTTTATTTATCTAATAACTTTTATGTGTCTTCTTTCTTATCTGCGCGGGATGGTGAAGTAAACCGTAAATCCCCCCCCTTCTGCCGGTTCGGCATTGATACGGCATCCTCTGCGCCCCGCAAATTCATCATGGTCACGAATAATCTGCTTGCATATCAGATATTCCGTTCCCCTCAACTCCCCTTTTTCGCCGGAAGTCATACGAGCCAGGTTCGGATAGAACAACTGGTTCAGCTCCGTCACACTCTTCTCGCGCCTGGTATCCGTAAAAAGGAAACGGATATATTCGTTATCCTTACGAGCCTGCAAGCGTATCACTCCTTCTTCACGAACCGCCAATGCTTCATCAATCAGATTCTCAAACAGGAAACGCAACTGATTCACGTCACCGATCACTTTGGCGTCCATCGGTTCTATGATTAGTTCTACCTTTTCCGTCCGATTTTTCGTGACCTTCCTGAAGTATTTTCCAGCAGCATCAAAAAGCTCCTGTACCGGAATCGTATTCCGGCGGAAAGTAACCTCCTCCAGCTGTCGAGCAGCGCATGAACTCAGAATCGTAAAGATCCCTTTATAATATTCTATCAGTTCTGTAATCGTTTCCACAGCTTCCCGTTCATCCTTTTCCGGAAGGTTCTGCGTATTCAACCGACCAATAATCTGTTTAATCTTGTTCGGATAATAAATTGTCTCATGTTTAATCGTCGAAAGGCAGTTATCAAGCACCATGTTCTGCACATGAAGCATACTGTCTTCCCACGAAGCACGGCGTGTTTCCTCGTGTGCCGACTCGATATCCCGGTATTGCGTGGCAAGCTTTACCACTGCATTGAACACCACAATCGATACATAACGTGCTACCAGCTCAAAAAGAAGATGATCCGTTTCTTGTTGCGTTCCTTCCCTCCGTTCCAGATAAAGCACACCTACACATTGATGCTCACCTCCGGCTTCCACCATCAACGGAATCGCCTGCAAATTCTGTTCTGAGAGATATTCCCCCGTTTCAAAACATTGCTGCACCATTTCCGGCATTTCCTGTCCGGGACAGGAAGCATATTCCAGCCGATGCGTGGTTTCGTTATAAACTGCAATGCCCATCAGGCTGATTGTCAGCAACTCATTTACTGAGCCAAAAGCCTCATTCACGATGCGCTGCGGAATCTCTTTAAGTGTATTTTCCTCCCTCTGAAGCGCTTCCTCGTTCTCCTGAGTCTGAGGTCTGACCAAAGAGGCGGCAAAAACTTTCTGATTTATCTCAAGCACCTGTTCCAGGTTCAGACGGTTCTGCAACATCTTCCTCATATACAAGAGATAATAGCCGATCAGAGAAACGATCAGCAAGACGAAACAGAGGATGATACCAACCGTCTTATTCGTGTTGGATCGTTCCAACTGCCTGCAATATCCTTCCAAATTTTGGTCTTCCCCCTGTACTTTATATAAATCTGTATATGCAGCATTATTATAACTATATGCGTCCAGCTCTTTTAGCGCAAGAAAAGCCACAGCCGCCTCATTTCGTATATCCAAAATTACATGATAATCCGAGTCAAAATATTCATTCCACCACCATATTTCTGCAGGGATTCCTTCTCCTACAAGTTTCATATGCCGATGTGGCTGATTAGAATGCGCATATTTCTCATAATGTTCATTCAGAAACATCATCGCTGTATCTATATATTGCAGAGCAAGCTCATACCTTCCATGTACATTTGCAGAATAAGCAGTATCGGCATAATATGATGCTATATCAAGCAATTCTTCATAAATTGAATCTGTTATAATAACAATTGAATCTTTATTTTGCAAAATAGGTGATGTCGGAGTCTGCAAACAAGAGCCAAACCCTACAGGCAACAACAAGCAAAGCAATACGCCAATCACTTTACGTACCCCCGAAGGTAGACGAAAATAAAAACGGCTTCCTTTTCCCGGTTCGCTTTCTATATCGAATACGCATACCCGGAACAGTTCATTTGTTTTCTTATATTTCTCTATGATTCCCTTGCAATTCATCAAACCAAAACCGCTTCCCTTATTCTCTTTCAGTTCTTCCGGATCTGCCGCGTCTTTCATGCCGATAGCACGCGAATCATATACCTTTTCACCAATGATATGCGCGATATCTTCTGCTGAAAGTCCTCTCCCATTATCTTCTACGGAGATTTCCACATACGCGTCAGTAGCATGCGCATATACTTTTACCATTCCTCCTCCGGGCGTATATTTACGGGCATTTTCAGCCAGTGTATTAATCATAAACAAGGTCAGCGCACGGTCAGCCTTTACCATAAGAGTTGTCGATTCAATTTCCAACTTTTGCTTTTTCATCTCAAAAGCACGCCGCCCTTTTCCCAACAAATCAAATAACTCATTCAGGCTGAATGTCTCGATGTTCAGACTAAGCGTACCTTGCTTCATCTTGATCCAAAGTGCCAGAATATCATTGTATTCGTTGATGGTAGTCACCAGTTCGTCAATGTACTGGTACTTCTCTTTCTTTATCTTGGCGTCATCAATATATCCTTTTTCCGTCAGCTTATGTACCTCGTTCAGAATCCGGTCAATATAAGGATTGATACCGCTCACAATGGCCATACAAGCTTTCTTTATCAAATTCTGACGTTTGTTTCCTGCAATATGCTGTTCGTAGATATACCGTTGCTTCTCCAGTTGAATCCGCTCATCGCTCAACGCAGCTACCATTTGTTCATTTTCAGCAGCCCACACAATATAAGGTTCCAAGACGTGTACCAGTGCTTTTTCGTCTCGATTCAGCCGATGGGAAGAGGGCACCAGTGCAGCTTTTCCTTCTTCCGGAATTTCCAGCGTCAGACGTCCTTTCCCGAACAACTGATCAATGCCCTGCTGAATCAAAGGTATATTCATCGGTATGGAAGAAGTGATATCCCGACAAAGAGAGAGAATCCGTTGCAGACGCTCCACATCCACCTGATTCCTGATTTTGGAACGTTTGTTGAAGAACCACCAAAGGATAATCACCAATATCAGACCAACAATAACCAAAAAAAGAACCAGTGTCATTTGCCGTGAACCTGCTTCCAGTGAAAGTTTCCTGCTTTCCAACTCCTTATCCTGACGAGTAAAGTTCAAAATATCCAGATAGATATTCCGGTTATAATCAGAAGCATCCTTCATCCCCAGCCCGGCATATGAAACGCTTAACTGCTCCCTTATCCGTGAGATCCATTCGGGAACGGTCTTCACCTTCTCCTGTCCAATCCATGGAACTCCGGTATAAGTAGTATCTCCCTCGGCAAACGTATATAATTTATCAAGCGTATCCACTTCATTATGATAATAAAGCATGTGATGATGGTTTACGCAGTTCAATGCTTTTGATAATGTATCCAAAGCTTCCTGATAACGTCCATGCGCATTCAGGTATTTGCCGATAGATACATAAGCTCCGGCAATCTGATACAAGTCATTATATTCGCGAAATTTCTCCAGTGCCAGTTGGGCCAAACGCAAAGGGAACAAAGAATCTACCGGAAAATCAAACTGATCCAACGCATGTGTACGCCTTGTCTTGAAAAACTCAAAATTAGACGGGGCTGCCATCAGATTGGCAAGTCCCTGCATTCCATTCCCCTCAAAATACGGATGCTTGCTCTTCACGGCTGTCCGCCAAGTGAAATAAAGTTCGTCAAACTCGCGAAGTTTCCGTTCTTCCGGAGTATTCGCTGCGACCAAAGAAGCCGATCCTTTGAGATAATGATAATAAAGAAGCTGATTGGTATCGCTCAACGCTTCGTCTTCCTGAATATTATCGATAGAGGTTATCGCTTCCTGCCGTTGCTGGAGATAGTAATAGTAAATGGAGGAAACGAGAAAAAATTCGGTAAATGCGTAATCCAGCCGAAGCGCTTCGTGACGGTCGGCAAAGAGGTCGCTCTCTTCACGAATACGCTTCATCCGTCGGAGGGCACTGTTCCGGTAATCATAAAATTCTTTGTTGAGCGCTGTCCGCTGGCAGATTTTCATCAGTCCGATGTCTGCAATCAACAGCTCAAGCTCATTTTTAGTCAGCTTGTATACCTCTTTATGATACGCCTCGGCACGGTCGAAATCCATATTCATGAAAGCACAGAACCCCAGATTATTGGAAGCTTCCGCTTTTCCCGACTTATATAGGTTTACTTGCCGATATGCTTTATAGGCGTATTTGTAGGAAGAGTCCAGATTACGGTAACGATAAGCATACGCTTTTCCATTCAGCGAGTCGATAAGCCTCACTTCTTTTGTGGGCACCATGTCGGTACACGAAAAAAGGGAGGAAAGCAACAATACTCCTATTATATATAATGGAGAATGGAAAATGGAAAATGGAGAATAAAAAGACAGGCGATAACTATCTTTCATTCTTCGCTCTTCATTTTCTGTTTTTCGTCCATAATTCTTCATTCTTCATTCTCAGTTCTTCGTTCTTACTTGCAAATCTACAAATATTTCCGATAAGTTGGAGAGAAAATTATTTTTTCTACAATAAGTCTTTCTAAATAATAAGAGAAATTCCTACCTTTGCAGGCAAATTAACAAATAGGTAACATCTATTACAAAATGAGCGAAAAAGCACCCTTTATGGTATTCTCGGGAACTAACTCGAGATATCTTGCAGAGAAAATCTGCGCAAGTCTCAATTGTCCTCTGGGAAACATGAACATCACCCACTTTGCAGATGGTGAGTTTGCCGTTTCTTACGAAGAATCAATTCGTGGCGCACATGTATTCCTTGTGCAGTCTACTTTCCCTAACTCAGACAACTTAATGGAACTTCTCCTGATGATCGACGCCGCCAAACGTGCATCTGCAAAGAGCGTCGTAGCTGTTATCCCCTATTTCGGATGGGCACGTCAGGACAGAAAAGACAAACCTCGTGTATCTATCGGAGCTAAATTGGTAGCCGACCTGCTTTCAGTAGCAGGTATCGACCGACTGATTACCATGGATTTGCATGCAGACCAGATTCAGGGATTCTTCAATATCCCCGTAGATCACCTGTATGCATCAGCCGTATTCCTCCCCTATATCCAGTCATTGAAACTGGAAGACCTGGTGATTGCTACACCGGACGTAGGTGGTTCAAAACGCGCCAGCACTTTCTCCAAATACCTTGGTGTACCTTTGGTACTCTGCAACAAGTCACGTGAAAAAGCCAATGAAGTAGCTTCCATGCAAATCATCGGTGATGTGAAAGACAAAAACGTAGTATTGATCGATGACATCGTAGATACAGCAGGCACCATCACCAAAGCTGCCAATATCATGATGGAAGCCGGAGCCAAATCCATACGCGCTATTGCCAGCCACTGTGTAATGTCTGACCCTGCTTCTTTCCGTGTGCAGGAATCCGGATTGACTGAAATGGTATTTACAGACAGTATCCCTTACGCTAAGAAATGCGCGAAAGTGAAACAACTGAGCATCGCTGATATGTTTGCAGAAACAATCAAGCGGGTAATGAATAACGAGTCCATCAGTTCACAATATATCATCTAAATGAAGAATGATGAGTAAAGGATAAGATAAAGAAAGCCGGCTAAACTTGAATTTAGCCGGCTTTCTTATTTATCTATAATTCTTTCTTTTAAAGAAGTCTTCCCATTTTATAGGTTCCTTTTTTGATCACCTTTCCGTCTTTATCTGTTTCCACAAAAGGGCCATCTTTCTTTCCTTGTTTGAAGAAGCCTTCGAAGCGGTTACCGTCTTTGTCGATCTGAACGCCTTGTCCGTCTTCCAGTCCGTCTACGAAACCACCTTTATATTGCATACCGGCAACGGTTTTCAGAGAGCCCTGACCGTGAGGACGATTATTCTTCCAGTCTCCTTCGTAAACATCCCCGTTACTCCATTTATAGATACCTTTGCCTTCGCGTTTATTGTTTTTCCAGTCACCTTCATACACAGCACCGTTTGCCCACGTGAAGGTACCTTTTCCATCCTGCATACCGTCTTTGAAGTTTCCTACATATTTATCTCCATTGGCATGATAGTAAACGCCTTCTCCGGTACGTTCTCCCAAAAGATAAGAACCTTCGTAGCGATCTCCCGTATGGAAAAAATAAGTACCTTTTCCGTGCTGGATGTCATCTGCCCAGTCACCATCGTACTTATCTCCGTTAGTATATTCGAATACGCCTTTTCCATGACGTACATCATCTTTCCAGTCACCGTCGTACTTGCAGCCGTCGTCCCAGTTCATGGTGCCTTTGCCGTTCTTCTTGTCATTCTTCCAGTGACCGCTGTATTTAGCACCATTCGCCCACGTATAAGTACCTTCGCCTTCACGCTTGTCGTTCGCCCAGTTGCCCACGTATAAGTCGCCATTATGATAATACATCGTTCCGGCACCATGCTGATAATCCTGGAACCACATTCCGTCATAACGGTTATTATTCATAAAATAATAGATTCCTTTTCCGTGTTGCTGATCCTGGAACCACTGACCTTCGTACTTCTCTCCATCCGGAAAAGAATAGATTCCGTAGCCTTCACGTTTTCCTTTGATATATTCCCCTTCGTAGACATCCCCATTTTTAAAGACCGTTTTCCCTTTTCCGTTCGGTTTGCGTCCTTTCATCTCTCCTGTATAGACGCTACCATCTTTGAAAGTATAATTTCCGATTTTTATTTCTGTAGAGAATGTGTCTTTCAACTTTCCGAAGAACCCACCTTTGCTGGTATTGTTATCTTGTGCCATCACTCCTCCCTGTGCAAGAAGAGTCAAAAAAAGTGTAGTATATAGATATTTCCTCATTAGTTTTACTCGTTACTCATTAAAATTACAGTTTGGACAAAGATACAACTTCTCTCCCAAAAAGTGCCATACCGGAAAGCAAATTATGACAACTTTTTACCAGCAATGACCTCTTTTAATGTCTCTTTGCACAAATAGCGCTGTGCCAATTCCTGTATTTCCTGAGGTGTCACCTCATTTACAGCCTGCAAAGAACGGGAGAAATACTGGTCATCCAGCCCCGAAGTAGCAATAAAAATCCACGCATCCGCCAGCGAAAAAGGCGATTCGTAGCTCCGGCACATTTCGCCCAGCATATAGTTGCGCACCATCGTCAGTTCTTCCATAGGAACAGGCTCCCGGTGTAGTTTGTCTATCTCATTATATACTTCCTGTATCAGCGGTTCCACGTATTCATTATCCGTTTCGGTCGAGATTCCCTGCAAACCGCTATCCGGATAGAACATAATTCCGGCAGAAATCCCATAAGTATATCCTTTCTCTTCACGGATATTAGACATCAGACGGCTGCCAAAGTATCCTCCGAACAGCGTCATCAGTACGCGTAATTTCAGATAGTCAGGATTCTGACGGGTAATGGTGGTACATCCCATCTTCACCGCACTTTGCAAAGCGTCTTCACGCTCTATGAATATTCGTTTTTCGGGAACGGCAACGAATGAAAATATCGGTTTTGATGCTTTCAGCTGATATTGTCCGAAAGGAGTCCCGAAAGCACCGGTCACCCGGCGGATGATATCTTCCGTCACCTTACCCGACAGGAAAATGGAACAGTTGCCCGAATGATAATGCCGTCCGTAGAAGTCACGGAGTACTTCCGGTGTAATGGCATGATAATCCTCCTCCACTACAATTTGCCCGCATGGATGCTGTGTCCCGTAAAGCGCCTGTAACAGGCCACGGTGTGCAAGGAAGTCTACTTTAGAAGTATTGACCAGATATTGCTGGATATTCGTATCCAGGATGGTATGCAGTTCTTTCTCCGGAAACACAGGTTCCTTAATCATGGATTCCACGACTTCCAGCGTTTTTGCCAGATACTTGTTCAACGAGTAGACAGTGATATAAGCATACTCCGACGAACTGGACAGTTCGAGCCATGAACCATAATAATCCAGTTTCTCTGCAATGGTTGCCGCCGTATACTTCTGCGTGCCTTCGCGTAGCATCCGGTTTGTAAACAGCGCCTGCAACTTCTGCGACTGTTGCCAGCGCCCTCCGGCAAAAAGAATATCCATACGGACCACCTCCTGTTCACCGGCATTGACAACCGTCAACGGGACACCGTTCGGCAAAGTAGTCCGGACGGGAGAAAGGATATGGAAATTTTTCAGGGCCTGTATTTCAGGTTGTATCGTACGATCCATAAATCAGCTTCTGTTCTTCAAAAATTCTTCTGCATGTTTCAGATCCTGCGGCGTGTCGATACCAATCGTTTCCACATCACTGATGCCTACCTTTATTTTATATCCATTCTCCAGCCAGCGCAACTGTTCGAGCGATTCTGCCAACTCCAGAGAGGATTGCGGAAGAGCGGTGATCTCCTTCAATACTTCCGTGCGATAAGCGTACAGACCGATATGTTTGTAGTAGGTATGTCCCTTCAGCCAGTCTTCCTTATCGGCATTGCGCTGAAAAGGTATGATGGAACGGCTGAAATAAAGTGCGTTCCAATTCTTGTTGAGCACCACTTTCGGGGAGTTGACATTCTCCAGTACAGCAAACGGTTCATCGGCTGTGAAAGGCTTCACCAACGTAGCAATCTGCGTGGTAGGGTCTTCGAAACAAGCCTTTACAGCATTCAGCTGGGAAGGCTGGATGAAAGGTTCGTCCCCCTGTATATTGACTATCACATCAAAGTCGCCCCCGATCTTTGTGCACGCCTCATAGCAGCGGTCGGTACCACTTTTATGATCAATGGAAGTCATGACAACTTTTCCTCCGAATGCTTTTACGGCAGCTTCAATACGTTCGTCATCGGTAGCCACATAAGCATCATCCAAGATGCCCGCTACTTGTTCGTATACACGCTGTATCACTGTTTTTCCCCCCAGCATAGCCAATGGTTTCGCGGGGAAACGGGTGGATGCATAGCGGGCAGGTATAATTCCCAGAAATTTCATATCTGATTGTATTTTAATTCTTCTAATCCTTTCACTACATACTCTCTTTTCAGGTCTTCCGGCTTCAACACCCGGTCATCGAAAGAGAGCAAATCAATATCCAGACTGACTTTTTCTTCCTTCTTATCCTCCGGACGACGACCGGCGGACTGCTCGATAGCTTTCAGCTCCTTGCGCACTCTTTCCTCCTCCGCTTCCGAGAAAAACATCGCCACCTGATTGGAGAACAATGCCGGACTTCTGAAAAACAAAGGGCGTGTCTCCTGTTCGGACGTAAAGCGGATGGTAGGAAACAAGTCCACCAGTCTCCTGCGAGCCAGAAGAAGATTCTCTTTCCGGTTGTAGTTACTTCCGATACAAATGATACATTTATGCACGATGAGAGGTTTAATTAAACAAATCGTCCAGTCCCGTTTCTTCAAAGACCTCTCCGTCCGGTGTTTCCGAGCCGGCACAAGGGTCAAAACCTTCGGGCAATTTAAACGTTTCCGTCTGGCTGTATCCCAAAGTCGGGTCATCGTAGACTTTCTTCATATATTTTGTCCAAATAGGCAGTGCGGCAGCAGCTCCTTGTCCGTATGTCATCGAACCAAAGTGAATGTCACGTTCATCGCCTCCAACCCAACAGCCAGATACCAACGAAGGAGTGAAACCCATAAACCAGGCATCGGAATTGTCATTTGTCGTACCTGTTTTTCCTCCCATATCCGCTGTAATTCCATAGCGTCGTACACGACCTCCTGTTCCTTCATTAATAACAGCACGAAGCATCACCAACATCTTATAAGCACTCGATATGCTGATCACTTCATTCATTTGCGGATTGAAAGTTGAAATCACATTACCTTCACTATCCTCAATACGAGTGACAAACAATGGTGCGACCCGAACTCCCTTATTTACAAATGCCGTATATGCACTCACCATCTCACCTACAGATATCTCACAGGAACCGAGACTTAAAGAATATACTGCCGGAATTTCTTTATTACGTATACCAAAACTGTGAATCAATCGCACCAAAGCCTGTGGAGTCACTTTATTAATCAAATAAGCTGATATCCAGTTGTCCGAATTAGCTAACCCCCATTTTAACGTTACCATTTCACCATAACGCTTATTATTGGCATTACGCGGGCTCCACGGTTCGCCGGTTTCAGTAATCAGTGTCTGTTCGACATGACGCACCTGATCACAAGGTGAGAACCCGTCTTCCATTGCTAATGTGTATAGATACGGTTTGATAGTGGACCCTACCTGACGACGTCCTATCATCGCCATGTCATATTGGAAATTAACGTAATCCGGTCCTCCCACATAAGCTTTCACATGTCCGTTCATCGGATCCATAGACATGAATCCCGTACGTAAGAAATGTTTATAGTAACGAATAGAATCCATTGGAGTCATAATCGTATCCTTTGCACCTGTCCAAGAAAAGACTGTCATTTCTTCAGGGGTATCAAATGCCTTGCGAATCTCCTGCTCCGAAGCTCCCCCAGCTTTCATGATACGATAACGTTCAGTCTGTTTCATAGCTCTAGTCAACAATTCTTCCACGCGTGCTGCCGGTATTGATCTTGCGTAAGGCGCATTCTTACTTCCTTGCTTTTCTTTGAAAAATACAGGTTGCAATTCAGTCAGATGCTCTTTTACAGCTTCCTCAGCGTATTGCTGCATATGCGAATTGATGGTGGTATAAATCTTCAGACCATCTGTGTAGATATTATAATTCGAGCCGTCTTTCTTTTTATTTTTGGCGCACCAGCCATACAACGGATTTGTTTCCCATGAAAGTGAATCTTCATAATACTTCTGCATCTGCCAGCCGCGGTACTCGCTCTTAACCGGTTTCTTGGCGGTCATCACACCACGAAGATATTCGCGGAAATAGGTTGCCAGACCTTCTTTATGGTCTACACGGGTATATGCAAGTTTCAGCGGAAGTGCCTGCAGAGAATCACACTCCGCATCTGAGATGTAGCCAGCTTTTTCCATCTGACGCAGTACGACATTACGACGTCCCAGCGCATTCTCACGGATTTTCGGATTTCGGGATACCGGATTATAACGGGACGGATTCTGACACATTCCCACCAGCATCGCTGCCTGCTCTATTTTCAAATCTTTGGGTTCACAGCCGAAATAAGTAGATGCGGCTGTCTTTATACCTACAGCATTATTCAGGAAGTCGAACTTATTAAGATACATTGTCAGAATCTCTTCTTTCGTATAGTAACGTTCCAGTTTTACGGCAATCACCCATTCGATCGGTTTCTGCAACAGACGCTGCATAGTATTGCTTGCCACCTTTTCCGTAAACAACTGTTTTGCCAGCTGTTGTGAGATCGTACTACCTCCACCCGCACTTTTCTGCAACAATAATCCACGCTTGACGATAGCACGAAAAAGTGCCTTCGCATCAATACCGGAATGTTCGGCAAAGCGAACATCCTCCGTCGCAATCAGCGCATGAATGATATTGGGAGAAAGATCGGCATAACTGCTGTACACACGATTGTTTTTTTCCATCGAGAAAGTACCCAGCACCTTCCCGTCTTCCGAGAAAACCTCGGTAGCAAATTTATAATTGGGGTTTTCCAGTTCTTCCACAGGAGGCATATAGCCAATCCAGCCTTTAGAGATAGACACAAAAACTACTACGATAGCTATTAAAGCAACTGCCAACAATACCCAAAGAACGTTTATTATTTTTCGAATCATGTTTCTTCTAGCTTAAAAAAGATGCTTATAATTAAGCCGCAAAGGTAGATAAAATATAGCATACAGCAAACGAGTTTTTGATTTATTTGATATTTTAAAACCAACCGAAAAACGAATAAAAAGAGAAAAAAAGTTTGTATTTTACATTTTCTTCGTACCTTTACACTCCGGTAAAACAAGTTCTATCCACATAAAAGATAACAAAATGGAAAACAGAAGTTTAGTAACCATTGCCGAACATTCTAAAGAAAAAATCCTCTACATGCTCGAAATGGCGAAGCAGTTTGAAATGAACCCCAACCGCCGGTTATTGCAAGGTAAGGTAGTAGCAACCCTGTTCTTTGAACCTTCCACCCGTACCCGTCTGAGTTTCGAAACAGCAGCCAATCGCCTCGGCGCACGCGTCATCGGATTTACTGATCCGAAAGCAACCAGCTCCTCAAAAGGAGAAACACTCAAAGACACGATCATGATGGTTAGCAGCTATGCGGATATCATCGTCATGCGACACTATCTCGAAGGAGCTGCCCGATATGCCAGCGAAGTAGCCCCTGTGCCCATCGTCAATGCAGGAGACGGAGCCAACCAGCACCCGTCACAAACGATGCTCGACCTCTACTCCATCTACAAAACTCAGGGAACACTGGAAAATCTGAACATCTTTCTGGTGGGAGACTTGAAATACGGCCGCACCGTCCACTCACTACTGATGGCTATGCGCCACTTCAATCCTACATTCCACTTCATCGCCCCCGATGAACTGAAAATGCCGGAAGAATATAAGCTATACTGCAAAGAGCATCAGATCAAATACATTGAACATACCGAATTTACCGAAGAAATTATCGCTGATGCCGACATCCTGTATATGACCCGTGTGCAACGTGAACGCTTCACCGACCTGATGGAATACGAACGAGTGAAAAATGTATATATCCTGCGCAACAAGATGCTGGAAAACACCCGTCCGAATCTCCGCATCCTGCACCCGCTGCCCCGTGTCAACGAGATTGCTTACGACGTGGACAACAACCCGAAAGCATATTATTTCCAACAGGCGCAAAACGGTCTGTATGCCCGTGAAGCCATCCTTTGTGACGTGTTAGGTATCACATTAGAGGACGTTAAAAACGATATTTTATTATGAGCGAAAATAAACAAGCATTGCAAGTAGCTGCCCTGAAAAACGGGACAGTGATTGACCATATCCCATCAGAAAAACTCTTTACTGTCGTACAACTTCTGGGCGTGGAGCAAATGAAGTGTAACATCACCATCGGCTTCAACCTCGACAGCAAAAAGCTAGGGAAAAAAGGCATTATCAAAATCGCCGACAAGTTTTTCTGCGACGAAGAAATCAACCGCATATCGGTAGTAGCACCTTACGTAAAACTGAACATTATCCGCGACTATGAAGTCGTTGAAAAGAAAGAAGTCAGAATGCCGGACGAACTGCACGGCATCGTAAAATGCGCCAATCCGAAATGTATCACGAACAATGAACCTATGCCTACGTTATTTCATGTGATAGACAAGGATAATTGCATCGTGAAGTGCCATTATTGCGAGAAAGAACAGAAACGCGAGGAAATCACCATCCTCTAGTTTCTCCATTCCTCATTCTTAATTTTTTGTTAAATTGAAACAAGACTGGAAACCGGGAACGATGATCTATCCGCTGCCTGCCGTATTGGTGAGTTGCGGAAAAGATGAAAGTGAATATAATATTATAACAGTAGCATGGACGGGTACGATTTGTACAAACCCGCCCATGTGCTATATATCCGTACGACCGGAACGACACTCCTACGACATCATCAAGAAGAATATGGAGTTCGTCATCAATCTGACAACTAAAGACATGGCGTTCCCTACCGACTGGTGCGGAGTACGTTCGGGACGGAATTATCGTAAATTCGAAGAGATGAAACTCACTCCGGGACGCTGCACCGTAGTCAGCGCACCGCTGATCGAAGAGTCTCCCCTCTGCATCGAATGTCGCGTGAAGGAAATTGTTTCGCTCGGTTCGCATGATATGTTTATCGCCGATGTGGTAAACGTCCGTGCAGACGACCGGAACCTGAATCCCGAAACCGGCAAGTTCGAACTGGCGGAAGCGAACCCACTGGTATATGTACACGGAGGATATTACGACCTGGGAGAAAAAATAGGGAAATTCGGCTGGAGTGTAGAAAAGAAGAAATAAAGAAAAAAGTACTGCCATGAATATACTGCGCAACATAATTCTTTTCGGTTGGATGGCGATAGCTTGCACAGCTTTCGCCCAAGATCGTAACGCAGATAAAGTGGAACGTCCCAACACAAAGAAAATTAACTTCGGTATCAAAGCCGGATTTAACTCCTCCATGTTCATGGTATCCGAATTGAAAATCAAAGACGTAACCATCGACGAAGTACAAAATAATTATAAGATCGGCTATTTCGGCGCGATTTTCATGCGCTTTAATATGAAGAAGCATTTCATTCAGCCGGAAGCATCCTATAATGTCAGCAAAGGCGAGATCACCTTTGACAAACTCGGTTCACAGCACCCTGCCATCGAACCCGATTATGCTTCGGTACAATCCGTACTTCACAGTATCGACTTCCCTGTTCTCTACGGATATAATGTAGTGAAAAAAGGACCGTACGGAATGTCTATCTTTGCCGGTCCCAAACTCCGGTATCTATGGGGAAAGCAGAACGAAATCACTTTCACGAACTTCGACCAGAAAGGGATTCATGAAAAGCTGTATCCGCTCAATGTCAGCGTCGTGATTGGCGTCAGTGTCAATATCTCCCGCATCTTTTTCGACTTCCGCTACGAACAGGGGATAGGAAATATCTCCAAATCCATCGTATATGACAATATCAATTCAGACGGCAGCACGGGAGTCAGCCCTATCATTTTCCGCCGCCGCGACAGCGCATTAAGTTTCTCGTTCGGATTCATTCTTTAAGGAACATCCGACAGCCGGCTGATTAACTTTTGATAGTCGGCAACCGGCAAAAACAGACACCTCCTATTCATTCTGTACGATAAATTATCCATTATCTATTAATTTCCTCCATTTACTAACATTTTTCTTATAGTTCCTTCGTTCTTTATTTATTTTCACTAACTTTGTGCGCTTAAAATAGGTATCTCGAATTAGAAATTTAATCATACTATAAAAAGAATGAAAAGAGACGACTTAATTTTCGATATCATCGAAAAAGAGCACCAACGTCAGCTGAAAGGTATCGAGCTGATTGCATCTGAAAACTTTGTAAGTGACCAGGTAATGCAGGCAATGGGTTCTTGCCTGACTAACAAGTACGCAGAAGGTTATCCGGGCAAACGTTACTACGGAGGTTGTGAAGTAGTTGACCAGAGCGAACAAATCGCTATCGACCGCCTGAAAGAAATCTTCGGTGCCGAATGGGCAAACGTACAACCGCATTCAGGAGCACAAGCCAATGCAGCCGTATTTCTGGCTGTTTTGAATCCGGGCGACAAGTTTATGGGATTAAACCTCGCACACGGCGGACACCTTTCTCACGGTTCATTAGTAAACACTTCCGGTATCATTTACACTCCTTGCGAATACAATCTGAATCAGGAAACCGGCCGTGTAGACTACGACCAGATGGAAGAAGTTGCGTTGCGCGAAAAGCCGAAAATGATTATCGGCGGCGGCTCTGCTTATTCCCGCGAATGGGACTACAAACGTATGCGTGAAATCGCAGACAAAGTAGGCGCTATCCTGATGATCGACATGGCTCACCCTGCGGGTCTGATCGCTGCCGGACTGTTGGAGAACCCGGTTAAATATGCACACATCGTCACTTCGACTACACATAAAACACTTCGCGGACCTCGTGGTGGGGTCATCATGATGGGAAAAGATTTCCCTAATCCTTGGGGAAAGAAAACTCCGAAAGGTGAGATCAAAATGATGTCTCAATTACTGGATTCAGCTGTATTCCCAGGTGTACAGGGCGGACCGTTGGAACACGTAATCGCTGCCAAAGCCGTAGCTTTCGGCGAAATCCTGCAACCGGAATACAAGGAATATGCAAAACAGGTTCAGAAGAATGCTGCCGTACTGGCACAGGCTTTGATAGACCGTGGTTTTACAATCGTTTCCGGTGGTACGGACAATCACTCCATGCTGGTTGACCTGCGTAGCAAATACCCTGATCTGACAGGTAAAGTGGCAGAAAAAGCATTAGTTTCTGCTGACATTACCGTGAATAAGAACATGGTTCCGTTTGACAGCCGTTCTGCTTTCCAGACTTCCGGTATCCGTCTGGGTACTCCTGCCATCACAACCCGTGGTGCGAAAGAAGACCTGATGATCGAAATTGCCGAAATGATCGAAACAGTTCTGTCTAACGTGGAAAACGAAGAGGTGATCGCACAAGTACGTGCACGTGTCAATGAGACAATGAAGAAATATCCTCTTTTTGCTGATTAAGTTTTTTTCTTTGAGTAACCAAATGCCGGTAATGTGAATTAGCAGCATTTGTGTTCAACATTTCATAAAGAATTTATTTTGAGTTTTATAAGCCTGCTTTCTGCGAAGAAAACAGGCTTTTCTTTTTTATTTATTAACAGAGTCAGACAAACTATCTGCCCGAAAATATGTTTTCTTACTACAAAAAGAGAAATTGAAATACGCACTATACTCTTCCGGACAGCGGCGACTTCAATCGTACAGTGTATCAGACAAGGTCAAACATACCGGTACACTGGACTCTATATACAATCATCCCCGTCTTCCCAAACTATCAAAGTGGAAAGACGGGGATTTATATTGGATGATTGACAGTACAGAGGATATACTAAATGAAATAGTAAAAATCAGCTCAATCCTTCAATTTCACCATCTACAATGTCGATATGCAGCGCTTGCGGCTCTTTGGGCAACCCCGGCATACGAAGAATTTCTCCTGCAATCGCCACAATCATCTCAGCACCGTTATTAATCACTATATCCTTGATATGGAACTCGAAATTATTCACGGCACCATAAATCTTCGGATCGGCAGAGAAGGAGTATTGTGTCTTGGCAATGCAAACCGGATAATGAGTGATTCCCATTTTCTCAATCAGTTTGATGCGGTTGCGGGCGATGCTGCTATACGTAATGACGCTGGCTCCATAAAGGTTGGTAGCCACTTTCTCTATTTTCTGCTGTACACTGTCTTCTTCTTTATACGTATAACGCAAAGGTTCGGACGGATTATTTTCTATCGTATCGACTACGAGGCGGGCCATATCTACCGCTCCTTCACCACCTTCGCTGAACGCATTATTGATGGCGTAGCCTACGCCCAACTGTTCGCAGTGCTCACGCAGCATTTCCATTTCCTCGTCCGTGTCGGTGGCAAACTTATTGAAAGCTACAACTACCGTCTGTCCGAAAGAGCGAAGATTACGAATATGTTTATCCAGATTGCGCAATCCTTCTTTCAGTCCTTCCATGTTCGGTTCCTTGATGCGGTCGAGACTGACACCACCGTGCATCTTCAGTCCTTGTGCCGTAGCGACAATCACGGTCAGTTTGGGCTGGAGTCCGCTTTTGCGGCATTTGATGTTATAGAACTTTTCAGCACCGAGGTCTGCGCCGAATCCGGCTTCCGTGATCACATAGTCACCGAATGACATTGCCAGTTTGGTGGCAAGAATAGAGTTACAGCCATGAGCGATATTGGCAAACGGTCCGCCGTGTACGAAAGCGGCGGTACCTTCGGTCGTCTGCACCAGATTCGGATGGATGGCGTCTTTCAGCAATACCGTGATAGCTCCCGCCACTCCGAGATCTTTCACCGTAAAAGGCTGGTCATCATATGTAAAACCAAGCAGAATATTTTCAATGCGGCGGCGCAAGTCTTCCACATCTTTGGAAAGGCAGAGAATGGCCATAATTTCCGAAGCCGGAGTAATATCGAAGCCTGACTCCTGCGTGATGCCGTTCGACTTGGGTCCGAGTCCGACTACGATGCTGCGTAACGAACGGTCGTTCACGTCGAGCACCCGACGCCAGAGAATTTCTTTCAATCCGAAACCTTTCGCCTGATTCTGATAAAGATAATTATCGAGCAAAGCAGAAATCATGTTATGCGCGGAAGTAATCGCATGAAAGTCTCCCGTAAAATGAAGGTTGATCTTCTCCATCGGAAGCACCTGTGCATATCCCCCACCCGCTGCTCCTCCCTTCATACCGAAGCAAGGACCGAGAGACGGCTCGCGCAAAGCGACAATCGCCTTCTTTCCGATTTTGTTCAGTCCCAGGGCGAGACCGATAGATACTGTAGTTTTGCCGATACCCGCCTTTGTCGCTGTGATGGCAGTTACCAGGACAAGGTTACTTTTCTTCACTTTCTCCTCGTCGATCAGTTGTTCAGGAATCTTCGCGATGTAGCGACCATAATTTTCGACTTCTTCACGAGGGATTCCGATGCTTTCGGCAACTTGCTTGATCTTTTTCAACTCGACACTGCGAGCTATTTCTATGTCTGATTTCATACAGAATATGATTAGTTTTATTTGAAGTGACAAAAGTATAACAAAAAAGCGAAACTGAGAAATTTAAGACGCTCTCTCGTTTGCCCGGAACTTCCACACAATTAATTTATATTTTTATAAACTATGACGATAACGCACATACTCCCCTAAACTCTTTTTGTACAAGAACTGTTGTTAAGAACATAACCTAAACAAGAACAACATATATGGAATGGATTATTAATCAATTAAGGGATCATCCCGAACTTGCCATTTTCCTCACTTTATTCGCCGGCTTCTGGCTGGGCAGATTCAAAATAGGAAAATTTTCGTTGGGAACAGTAACCAGCGTGCTACTGGTCGGAGTACTGGTGGGGCAATTAAACATTAGTGTAGACGGCCCGATGAAAGCTGTCTTTTTCCTCCTGTTTTTATTCGCTGTGGGCTATAAGGTAGGTCCGCAATTCTTTCGCGGATTGAAGAAAGACGGATTGCCGCAAGTAGGATTTGCCGTCCTGATGTGCATTGTCAGCCTCATCGCCCCATGGATACTTGCCAAAATCATGGGCTACCATGTAGGCGAAGCTGCCGGATTGCTGGCAGGCTCACAGACCATTTCCGCAGTAATCGGTGTGGCAAGCGACACGATCAATCAATTAAGCATCAGCGATGCGCAAAAAGCGACATTTATCAATGCTATCCCCGTAGCATACGCTGTGACTTATATTTTCGGTACGGCAGGTTCCGCGTGGATTCTGGCTTCACTCGGTCCCAAAATGCTGGGCGGACTGGAGAAGGTGAAAGCGGACTGCAAAGAGCTGGAAGCCAAAATGGGAACTTCCGAAGCAGATGAACCCGGATTTTACACCGCCCTCCGCCCCGTCGTATTCCGTGCTTATAAAATAGACAACGAATGGTTCGGCAAAGGAAAAACGGTCAGCGAACTGGAGAACTATCTGGTGGAAAACGATAAACGGCTGTTTGTAGAACGCGTACGGCAAAAGGGCATCATAGAAGAAGTCACCCCGGATATGCTTCTACAACCGGGCGATGAAGTCGTATTAAGCGGCCGCCGTGAATATGCAATCGGCGAAGAAGACTGGATCGGTCCGGAAGTGATCGACGCCCAACTGCTCGACTTCCCGGCAGAGACGCTTCCGGTAATGGTCACCCACCGCACATTCGCAGGCGAAAAGGTCTCCACGATCCGTGCGCTGAAATTCATGCACGGAGTCAGTATCCGTAGCATCAAGCGGGCAGGCATCAATGTGCCGGTACTCGCTCAGACAGTGATCGACTCCGGCGATATCCTCGAACTGACCGGAACAAAACTCGAAGTAGAAACTGCCGCCAAACAGATGGGCTATATCGATCGCCCCACCAACCAGACAGATATGATCTTTGTGGGACTGGGTATTCTGCTCGGTGGTCTGGTCGGCGCACTTGCCATTCACCTGGGAGGTATCCCGATCAGCCTGTCCACCAGTGGAGGTGCCTTGATCGCAGGACTCGTATTCGGCTGGCTGCGTAGCAAACATCCTACCTTTGGCGGTATCCCCGAACCTTCGTTATGGGTATTGAATAATGTAGGACTGAATATGTTTATCGCCGTTGTCGGCATCGCCGCAGGTCCCAGCTTCGTGACCGGTTTCAAGGAAGTAGGATTCAGCCTGTTTATCGTCGGTGCGCTGGCAACCGCCATCCCCCTTCTCAGCGGACTGCTGATGGGAAGATATCTGTTCAAGTTCCACCCTGCCCTCACACTGGGATGTACAGCCGGGGCACGCACCACAACTGCCGCACTGGGAGCTATTCAGGACGCACTGGGAAGCGACACTCCCGCCTTGGGATACACCGTGACGTATGCAGTCGGTAATACACTACTGATTATCTGGGGAGTAGCCATCGTATTGCTCATGTAAATGTCAGTATAATGAATGTATAGGAAATCAAAATTAAGTATCAAAATAATAAGAACCATTATGGAAAAGAAAACAACTGGCACAGCTATCACCAAGAACTTTGCCAAAAAGATGGAAACGATCAGCCCTTTCGAACTTAAAAACAAGCTCATCGAAATGGCTGACGAAAGTATCAAGAAAATGGCCCATACCATGCTGAACGCAGGACGAGGCAACCCGAACTGGATTGCGACCGAACCGCGTGAAGCATTCTTCCTGTTAGGAAAATTCGGACTTTGCGAATGTCGCCGTGTCCAATCCTTGGAAGAAGGAATTGCAGGCATCCCACAACAGGAAGGAATAGCCGCCCGCTTCGAGGCTTTCCTCAAAGAGAACGAGAAAGAAGCCGGAGCCAGGTTACTGAAAGAAACCTATAATTATATGCTGATGGAGCACGCAGCCGATCCGGATAGACTGGTTCATGAATGGGCGGAATCAGTCATCGGCGACCAGTATCCTGTCCCCGACCGTATCCTGCACTTCACCGAACTGATCGTACAGGATTATCTGGCACAGGAAATGTGCGACCGCCGTCCGCCCAAAGGCACTTTCGACCTTTTCGCTACCGAAGGTGGAACGGCTGCCATGTGCTATGTATTCGATTCATTGCAGGAAAACTTCCTGTTGAATCAAGGGGATTCCATCGCCCTGATGATTCCTGTCTTCACGCCTTACATCGAGATTCCGGAATTACGCCGCTATCAGTTCGATGTTACCGAAATATCTGCCGATCAGATGACACCGGACGGGCTGCACACCTGGCAATATAAAGATGAAGATATCGATAAACTGAAAAATCCGCAGATAAAAGCGTTGTTCATCACCAATCCGAGCAATCCGCCCAGTTACGCGCTGAGCCCGGAGACTGCCGCACGTATTGTCAACATCGTAAAGAATGACAATCCGAATCTGATGATCATTACGGACGATGTGTACGGAACATTCATACCTCACTTCCGTTCGTTGATGGCGGAGTTGCCGCACAATACACTCTGCGTCTACTCCTTCTCCAAGTATTTCGGAGCCACAGGATGGAGAAATGCAGTGATAGCCCTACACGAAGACAACATCTACGACAAAATGATTGCCCGCCTGTCGGAGGAGCAAACAGCAATCTTAAACAAGCGTTATGCAAGCCTCAGTTTACATCCCGAGAAGATGAAGTTTATTGACCGCATGGTAGCCGACAGCCGGCAGATTGCACTGAACCATACCGCAGGACTCTCGCTGCCCCAGCAAATGCAGATGAGCCTGTTCGCCGCCTTCTCCCTTCTCGACAAGGAAGACCGGTACAAGGCAAAGATGCAGGAAATCATCCACCGTCGACTGCATGCACTCTGGGACAGCACCGGCTTTACGCTGATAGAAGACCCGCTGCGTGCCGGATATTATTCGGAAATCGACATGCTGGTATGGGCAAAGAAATTCTACGGTGACGAATTTGTAGACTATCTGCAAAAGACCTACAATCCGCTCGACGTTGTTTTCCGCCTTGCCAACGAGACTTCGCTCGTCCTGCTGAACGGCGGCGGATTTGCCGGACCGAAATGGAGTGTCCGTGTTTCGCTCGCCAATCTGAACGAAGCCGATTACGTAAAAATAGGACAAAGTATCAAGCGCGTACTGGATGAGTATGCAAAAAATAGATAATACTTATTATTTAAAGCGGGAAGTATCCACCTCTTCCCGCTTTTTCTCCTTGTATCCTCCAAATTTGTAGTTGAAGGAAATTCCGAAGGCACGGGTAGTCTTCATATAGTGATTCTTCACATTCTGTTGTCCGAAACGGACATTAGTCGAAATGGTGGAAGTATTAAATATGTCGTCGCATTTCAAGGTCAGTTGTGCTTTTCCCTTTGCGAAAGTATAGCGCAGGGCCGCATCCAGATTTCCCGAACGGGGAAGGTCGAAAATGCCTTGTATCGCCTTGTTCTGATAAAATCCGCTTAGAGTAAACTTCAAATCGGGTTTGGTGGAGAGAGTGAAGGTATTGTTCATGGTCAATACAAACGTATATAGTTTACGGTCGAACGGGATATCCCAGAAATCACTGTCTTTCTGACGGTAACGGAAGCCGATTGCCGTGATGCGGGAGTCCAGCCATTTCTTCACTTTAAAGGGAACTACCACTACCAAGCCCGCCTGTTCCGAGAAGTCGAAGTTAAAGCATTTATAGATCTCGACCAGACGTTCCGGAGACTGGTAAAGCGTCTGCATTTCCTTGTTTTTCGTGCGGCTGTAATAGGCGGTCAGCACATATTTACCTTTTAATATATAGCTAATGTTAGCTTCGTAGTTGGTTGCCGGTTTGAGGAAGGGATTTCCCTGAATCTCGGAATAAGCGCCCATGTAGGAAGTGGAGTTCTGCATACTCCAGTATTCCGGATATTCTTTGTCGCTGCTCAATGAAAATTGCAGGATATGTCCCGGAGCAGGCAAATAAGTCAGGTTGGCAACCGGATACAGACTCCATTCGTTCCACATATCCGTATGATATTGCTCGGCAGCCAGAGAGACATCCGCCGAAAGTTTCTCACCGAAGCTCTTGCTGAGTCCGGCATAAAAGTTCAGCGTCTGCTCGCGACGACGGGATTGCATGTTGTTGTCCGGCAGTAAAGCTTCCGTTTCGGGATCGAAATACATTTGATAACTATTGTCCAATGCGGTCGTATAAGCAACACCATAATTCAATCCCCAGTCTGCGCCCAAAGTATGTTCTTGTCCGGCATAGAAACGCCATTGGTTGATCCTTTGGTTATCTTTGCTCAGGAAGTTCAGTGTTTCTTCTCCCAGTGTGCTGTAAAGCAGCTGACTGCCGGGAGCATGATAATAGGTAAATTCCGCTCCGGCTTTCAGTCCGAAAGGAGTCTGATAGTCGAGTTTGGCATTATGGAGCTGTCCTTCCGAGTGCGAATCGGTGACCGAGTTCTGCGCACCGGTGACTGTGGCGTAAGGTTTGACATCGGTGAAAGCAGTGGTATAAACCAAGCTCAGCAAATGCTTGTCGGTAAAGGCATAGTCCATCCCAAGGCGTATCTGGTGATTGTTGTGGCGGGAAGTAGTGATATCATACATATTCATCGGATGCACCGAACCGTCGGCGAGCGTGTGAAGCGCTTCCTTGTCTGTCTCCCTCCGTTCGCGGCTGTAAGAGTAAGAGTAGAGAAGATCAGCAGAAAATTTGCGTCCGGAGTATAGAAGGCTCGCACGCTCTGCCAGAGATTCGTAGTGTAATTGGCTGTAAGCGGTATATAGTTCTCCCTGAAGAGAAGGTTCTTTTCCCATGCCCGAAGTCAGTATCAGATTGATCATCGGTCCGCGCACCTGATAACGTGCCGGAGCGGAATACATCACTTCCGCCTTTTCAATCCGACTGACGGGCATTGATTTCAGCAGGTTGCTTAATTGCTCTACAGAGAGGGTGGTCACTTTTCCGTTGATAACCACAGTGACCGGCTGCCCTCCCAACGTCAGGGCATCATTCATGGAGACAACTCCCGGCAGGTTCTTTACCGCATCATAGGCATTGTCTACCGGCAGGCTGCCGACCAGTCTCGGAACGTCGTATACCAGTTTCCCCTGTTCGGCTTTTACTACCGGACGTTCACCGGTGATCATGACTTCGGGAAGTTCCCGATACAGGCTGTCTATATAGGCTACGTTTTTTACGCTGTCGGCAGGTTCCTGCGCTGTCTGTACCTGCTGTGCAGAAGCGTACATCCAATACATGAAAAGTAACAAAAGCAGTAAATAAGTTCGTTTCATATCGCATTTATTTTTGAGTATGCTGCAAAATACGGGAGAAAAAACGAAACTTTACGTTATCGCCGGCTTATCTAGTGTTATTTAGTCTTATCGCCAATTATCAAACAAAACAAAGAAAAGCAAGGTAGTATTAGCATTAACATACTGATTAATAGCACTATGCCTCATTTAAGAAGATAGGCTTCAAAAGCCCCAATAAGCCTGTTTCGAATAAGTTTCAGTTACCAAATCGTTACCTATTTAAGAAATCAGTCACTGGCAACAAACAGATAATATACTTTATTTCAATACATTACAAAGCAACATTTTATTACACTGCTTCGTTTTTCATAGAGAACCAAAGAAAGTACTAATTTTATCACCTCAAAAAAGTTCTTATTGTAAGAGAAGAAATCGACATTCAAGGTGCTATTCTATTTAAAGAAAAATGCACCTAAAAAAGACAAGACAGTACCCATCATGCTCCGCACCACTATTGATGGAGTTGAGAAAACAAGAAGCGCAAAAATTAACGTAAAACCCGACTATTGGGGATAAAGCAAAAATATGGAATGATATTTTAGACTTCTCTTTCCACAGTAATTTTCATCGGATATTCTTTCCTATGAAGAATTCTTTCAAAGGCTGTCTGAAGTTAGATAGCAGCCTTTGTTTTTATCTGTACGATTATGTTTCTGTCTCACATAATCTCAAAGCTAGTACAGATCTAAAGAAAACGATCAATCTTCTCTTCCGTATGAAAGGGGACCATATCGTTTCCCTTACAGCAAAACTCTTCTCGTTAGCTATGAGCCGCATCTATATCATCACAGATAAGAAGGACACCTCGATTTTAATTTCGATTCCAGCATACCCGCAACAGGCACATGCTACGATTTTCATATTTCTGCCATCTGCTGTCCGAAAAAACGGGTATCAGGAACAGCTACAATGCCATCCAAATAGAATCCGGCCGAGAAGAGCTCAAAGGTATCCGTAGTGTAGACAAAATTTTCAATCTGAAATTCAATCCATCATTATTCTGCGACAAGCAAGTTATACTCATCGAGATATCCTTAATTCCAAAACCAGCTTTATCCAAATCAAAAAAAACTTATCAACTTGAGCGCACAATATCAGTCATTTTTTTTTACGTTAAAAACAACAGAGGAAGAGTAAGCCGGTAGACTGACGCTTCCCCCTCAAGGAAACTATCATAAATAAAGTTTTCTATTTAATGTTTACTTTGGACTTTATACATTCAAATGCCCAAATAGCAGCCTGATATAGAAAATTAGCTGATTCAGAATGCCTTTTCAGAATCGGATTAATAAGATTATGGGTTCAAGGTTATTTCTTGAACCCTTTGATTATATCCTTTTTCATTTTAGCGAAACATCGGTTATTATCAGACATAAATTTCTCTCCGAAAAGATCCTCCTTTATTTTTTCTTCCGTATAGCAGGTATCAGGATCACTTTTAGCAAAAACATTGTGCAACATCTTTATTTGCGCCGGAGAATAATCTTGTAAAAGATCAAATAACCGCAACGCTTCACCTTTGTGATAGTTGTAGCGTTCCCGAAGGTGAAACATATCAACAGATTTTTGGTATAAGGGATTATTATAATGAAATGTGATTTTAAAATCATCCGGACGTGCCTGACTATTAAGTATTGCGAATGTGTCTTTGGGGGTTACAGAGATTTCAACGGAATTGTCAAAATTATAAGTGGAACTAGTCGGACTAAGCGAACTCATTTCCGTTGCATCTTTACCCAATACCCCAGTACCCTTTAATCGCTCATTACATATCGGACAACTTGGCACAAAGTTAAATAACGAAAGCCCTACAATCGGACATCTGCTTTTCGACAACACATGATCCAAATCGTAATGATTTCTTTTATGGTTCTCTACTTGTTGGCTCTTCTTAATAACCGAAGATTGCCAAATAGATAGTGCATCGAATTTTCCTAGATTACCGGAATAAGGACGATTTTTCATCACTGTTTTTGCACTTTTCAAGGAAATAGGCTGTCCGTCTGCTTTGGGTATAAAATAAGCCAAATCTTCAAGAGAAGCTTTATCTAATAGCTCTTCCACATTTTGAAATAACATTTTATATCCGTAGGCATTTATATAAGAAATCTCACAATAATGACAGGTATGAATTTTCAATTTATCCGCACGTCTCATAAAGAAAGCGGAAATATCTGGCTGAAACCTTCTGATATTGCTCGTTATCTCATCTTCTCCGGCTTCTTCTTCACCACTCTTTTTCTTGGTAGTTTTGGAATAGTGAAAAATCGCTTCTAAATCTCTGCATTCCTCTGATGATATTTTTGTTGTCTCTACATGTTTCGTGAAATCACAATACAATTTTGCCAAAAAATCAAAGTCAGCAATCAGAATATCATCTATATTGTCATTATACAAATCAGGCTTAGAGCTTATTTTTCGCAATTTATCTCGCAATGGCTCCCATAGCTTTTGCATCTCACTTCTTTCCTTGTCAAATATTTGAAGATATTCCTTTTTCAAAGTGGCAATATCTTCTGGTCTATATTCAATTCTTCTCATCTTTTTCTAACTCAGCTATCTGGTTGTCGATATTCTTCAATTTAGACTCAGTTTCCTCACGTTCACGATGCAACTTCTGCAATGGAGTTTCCTCAAGTGAATATAATTCATTGAGCATTCTGTGAATAGTTGATTTCAGATAGGGATCTGCTATGATATTTTCCACATAACAGTAATAATCTTTATTGTCAGACAAATCCTTTAGGACACGTTCCCTATCTTCATCTCTTTTGCCATAAAGTGTGATAATACGATCAAGCGCTTCACGAGCAATTTCCCCCATTGGGTATTTCATAAAGAAATGGCTTTGGAGGATTTCATGAATATTTGCGCTGAATGTCTGCTGCATCTTTTTAACATGACGCCCATCTTCCAAATAGAGGATGTTCTCAAGCGGAACATCACTCAAGACAAAGGGTGAATGTGTCACAATTATAATGTTGATAGAACGTATTTTACGGCGATCTATATGGCACCAAGAAATCATTTTTAATAACTCTGAGACAAAGCTACGTTGGAATTCTGGATGGAAATAAAGCTCCGCTTCATCGAATATCAAATTTATATGACGATAAGGCACTCTATATTCATCCTTTTTGACACTTTGTATATTCTTTATGTGATAAATCACATAGCTAAGATTAAACAACATTTGTTTTTCCCCACTACTGAGCCGGGATAATCTAATCTCTTCTTTTATTTTCTTCTTTGTTTCACTTACTTGAACTCTTCGGTGTAATGTCATATCACAAAAGAAAAAAGGAGGAGGCAATAATTTGAAAACCTGATCGTAAGTGTCATATTTCATCTTTTTTTTATCCTCGCTCGATAAAAACTGATTGTCAAAATCAAGGTTATATTTAATAAATTCCTTTGCATTGACTGTTATTGGATTTTCTACAGCCAAGTAGCCCCGCTTCAAAAAGGTAAGACACTGATTAATTTTTAGTGTAATATGATTATCCTCTTCAAGAGAGCGGATCTTGTCAATTATCATATTAACTTGTTCTTTACTGATAGAAGATGCATCCGAGAATAATTTAATGTTTATTATTCGACCAAAACTCTCATAGGTCATACATATTTTCAGAGTTTTATATCCAAGATAAAATAATATTGTTTCTTCAACAATGGGGTTATTATTATGTGCACATTTAAATTCCTTATTTATAATATCTTTCCAACAATTGGAAAATGAATTAATAAGAGAATCCACATTAGAAGAACTCAATTTTTTCCTTACTTTGTTCTTATAAATTTTTAGGGTATCATTTTTATAATTCTGATTGAAACAATATTCCAGCTCTAATGGTCTGTAGCCATTGATAAATGCCTTATTTTGGGATTCAAAAAGTAAGAAGAGAGTCATAAGGCGTTGACGTGCCAATTCTTTTTCATTAGTGACATCAATAATTCCACCTTCTTGTCTATACGGAGTCATTGTTATTGGTGCGAGATATCCATCATTCTTGTGAAAAAGTCCATAAAGCCATTTACCCTCATTACTTGAATTTTTACCAGTTTGAATATCCAAAGAATCATAGTCATCATCATTTAGTGAGTAAATACTATAATTCGTACTGATGGTATAGAAGAAGCTATCTAGTATGTTATAGCTTCTACGTAATGGACCTCTAACCTCGTTAGGTTGCCCGTCTTTATTGATTCCATAAAAATAGTGAACATGGTCATCTTTATTAAGTATGGAACCCACTGTTCCGTCCGTTTCGAAATACAGCTGCGCATCAAGACCTTCAGCAAACGTCAATTTACGTCCTTTATAGTCCTCACTATTAGGCAATAATTCACTGGCGAAGTTATTAATGATACGGAATAGCATTTCAAGTAGTGTCGATTTACCTGAACCGTTCGCACCGACTACACAACTTACACTTATGGTTCTTGGCAATGGATCACAGGTCTGATATAAGTTTTCAGCCATTGATCCTGGCTTACGCCATTCATAATTATTTTTCCAAACAGGTTCAACAAAGTTACCGAACGGATACCAACCTGGTTGAAGGTTTTTGATCACATTCTCTTTTCCACCATCTAAACGTATTCCTATAATATGCATAAATTTAAAGTTATTAATCTTCGTAATCAAATAATTAATAAAGCTGGAAATATTCTATTTTAACAAAATTAGCATTTTTAATCTCTACATGGAATTATTTTGAAGATTTTCATATCTATTATTTTCAGCCTATTGGTTTCAAGTGATCATTTCCCGTTTTCCTAAAAAGACCTAAATTCCTAACTATGCAGATTTAGAGAATTCAAAATCCCGACAATGTCATAACTGGCCTCTGACTTCTTTAGTCATTATTTTGGAGTTAATAGCAATATTCAAATCTTCTCTGACTGTTGACTAATATCACTTCCAACCTGCACATTATTTTTTTGTTCTACGATAATAGGTACTTCTGTTTCTTCTTTTTGCAGAATAGATATTTATTTCACCAATAAATCCCATAGGTTATGATTATTAAGGTTGTACATCTAATAAACTTCATCAGAATGTTCTCTGTTTATCTTTAATATTCAATACATCGTAGTCTTTTATGACTATTGGTATCCACTTTCTTAGGGTGCATACTTTATTTTTTCCCAGTCCCCGATCGTAATATCACCATCGTGCCGCTCAAATTTCCCGTCCAATTCCTGAACTACCTGTGCACATTCCGAATCCCGATTCAAATCAATGGATTTCTTAAATATCAAAGAGTGAGATTTTACGCAAATATAGAATGTCAGGCGGCTGCAATTATTCTTACATTTATCAGATGACCAAACATTTCTGATAGAGTCCTTGTATTTGTCAATGACGACGGGGAGCGTTCCCCTATCAATATTTTTCAAAACATGAACGAAATAATTATCGCCATTCTCTTTGATTAACTTTAGAATATCTTTTTCAATGTGCTTTAATGGGGCATTATGAGCCTTGAACTCTATCAGATTGGTCCGTTCTAGTTTTGAGTTATAAAGGCACACGTCAATACTTGCCGAGCAATAACCATCCATCTTGTTTTCTCCAGTCACGATGGGTTGAATATCCTTAAAACGATATTTCCTAACTGTTGGTACTTCTACCGCATAGTAACCGTCAAAGTCCTTTGCATTGTCGATGACACGTACAAACAAGAAACGTATCTCCTGTTCACTTATTCTCCTTCGATCCCTTTCATCATCATTCGATTTTAAAGGAAAAACGAGTTTCAATCCAGATTTTTTTGCCAAAGGAAGATTACCTTCTTCGCCTGCTAACATGAATTGCCCCAAAGATGTTTCCAATAAAAACTCTATTAATTGCGTATTCATAATGTATTAAATAATATGTTAATAGTAAGCAGTTATATACAACTCTACACTAGCCTTATTACTATAACTTTTAGTTATACCGGAGGAAAATCCTCCGGTACTTTAATTAGTCGCTAAGATAACAAATTATTTGCATGTCATCAATATAAATAGAAAAAATAGAAAAGCACTAATACCTAGTACAATTTTCCCGCTAGTACTTATAAGCTCTTCCGCTTTCCTTTTCTCTTCTTCTTTTATTCTAAGATTATTGTAGTAACCTTATTTTCCTCTTTTCCCATAATTAAGCTATGTTTCGCAACAGTAAATCAAATCTTTGAGAATCGATATTATTCCGGGGATTAAATCGGGAAACAAATTCATCAATATATTTCTTTCTTACATGATAGTATACCCTAAATATCATTCTCTTGAAATGTAACCATACATTTTCTATTCCATTTGTACTAATAACGTCTCTGTCCTCGTTAACATAGGTTGTTCCATAATAGTTCTTACTATGGTCTACATCTCTCTCTGTTAGTAATCAATATTAATATCTGAATAACCTACTCCATCGGTATAAATAACATTTCCCTTTGTTACATATTCATTTATAACGGAAAGAAATGTATCACCATGAATATTAAACAACTTTAGCAATAACTTTACCACTTTTTTCCAATATTCCAAATACAGGAACTTTTTCCTTATAACTACGTCTCTGACATTTCTCTACTTTCTTGTCCTTATGTCTGTTCTTGTTTTTTCTACCCATAAACACTTCATCAATTTCAGCCTCACCTGATAAGGTGTGATTATTCTCCATTCCCATATTTTATCTAATTTTATAAAGCATTTTCTACACACTCTTCTGCGTAATTTTAAATCTTTTGTCAATTGACATGAAGAAATACCCCGTTTATGAGACAAACACAACATCATAGCATAAAAACAGACTCCATAGGTTACTTCGTGTTGCAAAGAAGTTCCGGTCTTGACATCAAAAGATTTTTTAGTATTCTTATACTTGTATTTTCCATTACTACACTAGACCTTAGAAGTTTATCATAAGGAGAAATAACTTTATCTCCCCACCGCATCTTCTCAAAGTATCTGATGTAACTTTCTTCATCGGGAAAGTTTTCAGATAAAGTTAAAAGGGTAATATATCTATTCATAACATCAATTTAAACATACTAAAATTCAACGATATATGCAAGTAATTCACAATATATTTAGTGGAATGTTCTTCGCAAGGATGGTAAAAAACATCTTTGCAGAACATATAGAACTATTACCATAAATCACAAGAAGTATATTTGTCACATGAAAAAAATAAAAGAAAACATTAAAGCTTTAGATAGAAGTTGATAATATTTTAATGCAATTAAAAGACATATCCCAAAAGAATAAAATAATATAGAATGCGATTTGTTATGCGGTGTTAGGTCGTATATAAATGCCTAAATCTATCTAAAAAAAAGCTCGTTACTAAGTCGTTACCTATTCTTTTTTCATTTTTTACAGATAGATACCTAAGCAACAGACTGTTAATTCCACCTTTTAGTGTTATTTAGTCTTATCAAAGAGAAGAAAAATAACAGTTTCATACTATCTTTGTCCGTATGAAACTACCGTTGAAACATATCATTATCCTTGTCATCTGCTCGCTGACAGGCATCTTTGTTTACCAGACATATTGGCTGACAGGGCTTTACCGCACGATGAAGCAGGAAATGAACAATAATATCAAAGACGCCATGCGTACGAGCGACTTTAATGAAATCGTGCTTCGCGTCAACGAGCTGCAAAAGGATAATGTGGAACATGGTTCGGTCACCGTTTCCGCCGGATATGGTGCAGACGGCAAGTCGCTGGTGACAAGCCAGACCGTCTCTTATACGGACAGTACCTACAAAGACACCCTGCATACACGCACGGAAACAGCAGTAGATACCCTAGCCGTCAATGACAACGATCCGGATGCCAGCGCCGTTGCCTCCAGCGAAAGCGGACTCGATGTATTATTAAAGAAACAGGACTCGATGAAAGAACTCATACTCAGCGTCCAGCAGGGTATGCACTCCGGCGTGGACACCTACATCGACATCAACCTGCAAAAATATGACAGTCTACTCACCGATGTACTGAAAGCACACAACATAGATGTGCCTCACCATACCTTATATATATACAGCGGAGCCACTCAGGATTCATCCCAGACATTCATAGATACACTGGGCATCGCAGGAGACAGCACCTATATCCCCAGCCCGAAAGCCATCCGCTACGACTACGAATTCAACAGGCATCACAGCCAACGCTACCAACTGATAATGGAACCCATCACCTCCCTGGTATGGAAACAAATGACCGGCATCCTGGTCACTTCATTTGTCATCTTCCTCATCCTCGGATTTTCCTTCTGGTTCCTCATCCGCACACTGCTGAAACAAAAGACGCTGGAAGAAATGAAGAGCAACTTTACGAACAACATCACGCATGAGTTAAAGACCCCGATTGCCGTGGCGTATGCCGCCAACGATGCGCTGCTGAATTTCAACCAGGCGGAAGAGAAGAGCAAACGTGACCAATATCTGCGCATCAGCCAAGAGCAGCTACAGCGTTTGAGCGGACTCGTCGAACAGATTCTTTCCATGAGCATGGAAAGCCGCAAGACGTTCAGACTGCACCCCGAAGAAATTTGTCTGAAAGAACTGATTACTTCTTTAATAGAGCAGCACCAGCTAAAAGCGGATATCCCCGTACACATAACACTGGAAACAGAACCGGAAGCACTGACGATAGTAGCCGACCGCACTCATTTCAGCAATATCATCAGTAACCTGATAGACAATGCCGTGAAATATTCGAAACAAGAAGCAGAGATTACGATTCAGTGCCGCCAAACGGGAGAAACGGTGACTATCACCGTCTCCGATCATGGAATAGGTATCCCTCTGGATAAACAGAAACATATATTCGACAAATTCTATCGCGTTCCGACCGGAAATCTTCATAACGTGAAAGGATACGGCTTAGGACTTTTTTATGTCAAAAGCATGGTCGAAAAACATGGAGGCACCATCACCGTCAAAAGTGAATCCGGCAAAGGAAGTACATTTACCATTACTATCTAAAACATCAGAACCATGAGCAAAAACGACATTACAGTATTGTTGGTGGAAGACGAACTGACACTCGCCATGATTATCAAAGATACGCTCGAGGAAAACGGTTTTACCATCCATACCGCCTCCGACGGCGAAGAAGGATTGCATCTTTTCTTTGAACTTCGGCCGAACGTGCTGGTGGCCGATGTGATGATGCCCAAAATGGACGGATTCGAAATGGTACGCCGCATCCGGCAGACGGACAAGCAGACACCTGTACTGTTTCTGACTGCTCGTTCGGCCATCAACGATGTGGTAGAAGGATTCGAACTCGGAGCAAACGATTATCTGAAAAAGCCTTTCGGCATGCAGGAACTGATCATACGTATCAAGGCGCTGATGGGAAAAGCGTTCAGCTTCACGGAGACAAAGGTATCCAGCCGTTTTGAGATAGGAAGTTATCTGTTCGATCCGGTCGCGCAGACATTGCTGCATGCCGGAGTGAGACAGGAACTCTCCCACCGCGAGTCGGAAATACTGAAACGGCTTTGTGAGAACCGGAATCAGGTGGTCAATACGCAGGACGTTCTGCTGGAACTTTGGGGGGATGACAGTTTCTTCAATTCCCGGAGTCTGCATGTGTTCATCACGAAACTGCGGCATAAGTTGTCACAGGATGAGCAAATACGTATCGTCAATGTGCGGGGAATCGGCTATAAACTCATTGCAAACTAAGCTCTAAAATAGTGTCACTATCCTACTGGCATAGTGTCACTATCCCCACAGGATACTTACACTATCTTAGTGGGATAGTGACACCATCCCGACGAGACAGCGGCACACTCCTTTTTAAAGGATTTTTCTCTAAGAAAACATAACGGAAGCAGGCAGTCAGACTAAAAATCTCTATCTTTGTCATCAATCAACCTTTACGAAGATGAGAAAACTGATTCTATTTCTTTCGCTGATATTATCGGTCGGTTTTGCATCCGCACAGTCGGAGGTTCCTTCCGATAGTATTCGTCGTGCTCCGTCGAGCAATATAAAGGAATTCGGTGGCTTCCTGCTCGATATGGGATTAATGAATGTGGCCCCTCCCAAACTTCCGAAATTCAGTCTCGATGTACCGGATGTGAGTAAAGACTATAATCAGATATTCCGTCTGAATACAGACGCCAGCTATACACAGGGATTCACCGACGCATTTTCTTCCCCTTTCTCCGGTTTCGGATATGGGTATGGCTGGGGATTGTCGTCTTCACCGCAGTTCATGCAGATGGGCACCTTCAAACTGAAAAACGGATGGAAAATCAATACATACGGAGACTATGACAAAGACGGATGGAAAGTGCCCAACCGTAGTGCCATGCCTTGGGAGAAGAATAATTTCCGGGGAGCATTCGAACTGAAGTCCTCCAATGGTAATTTCGGTATCCGGATCGAGGTTCAGCAGGGACGGAACGGTCTTTATTAACTACGCTACTCATTATGATCGACTTGTTTCGGCTATTAGCATATCCTGATTAGCTATTAGCATAATCCGATTAGCTAATAGCTAATCAGGATATGCTAATAGGATATTTCAATCATCAATAACAAGATGAGTTATTTACTCAACTAACGTTTATTCTGCTTCAAAAGCTCTGTCTGCCGCAGCCATCGCGTCGGCTACACGGTCGCACCATGAATCGAACTCCGGATCAGGAGTCTGTGTTTCGGGGTGCGAAAACATATATTGCACTGACTGCCTTAAACCGTCCGCCATCGAAGTTGTACAGATAAAGTCCGGCACAAGGCGTTTTATTTTCGAATTATCAAAGACTACCGTTGCGGCTTTATCCCCCAACAGTTCGCCCCGAAAATCATAGTTCCCGCCATGTCTCGCAAGAAAATCGGAAGCCACATGAAGTGCGTTCAGAGGTTTCCCCAGCGCATCGGCAATGGTTTGATAAATCTGATTCCAAGTCATACTCTCATCTGTGGTGATATGGAAAGCATTCCCGATGGCATGAGGGTTAGCCATCAGTCCTACGTATCCTTTGGCAAAATCTTTGGAATGTGTCAGTGTCCACAAGGAACTTCCGTCACCGGGGATAATAACCGGTTTCCCGTCAAGGATACGTTTAAGTATCTGCCAGTTCCCCTTATTTCCATGCAGGCTTACAGGAGGTTTCGTTCCATTATACGTATGGCTGGGACGGACAATCGTAATCGGAAAACCGGTGGTACGGTATGCTGTCATCAACACTTCTTCGGCGGCAATCTTATGCCGTGAATATTGCCAGTAAGGATTCACTAAAGGGGTACTTTCCGTAATACGGTAATCAGCCAATGGTTTTTGGTAGGCGGATGCACTGCTGATAAAAATATATTGTTTCGTCTTATTACGGAACAGACGGATATCACGTTCTACATCTTCTGCCGTGTAAGCGATGAACTGAGCTACGACATCATAACTTTCATCTGCAATAGCTTTCGCCACAGCTTCCTCATCGTGAATGTCGGCAATGATACTGCCCACACCTTCCGGCAGTTTTTTTGAGCCCCGGTTGAGCAGTGTTATCTCCCACCCTCTCTGTTGAGCCAATTCTACTACATCGGTACTGATCGTACCGGTTCCTCCAATGAATAATGCTTTCATAAAACAAGTCTTTTTAAATTCACAGGAACAAATATATTAATTCTACTATTCACATCCCGTGATTATCCCGTTTTTTTGTTTCCGACACGCTGATATTTAGCTGGAAAAAGTGAGTTTGCATCCTACTGCCCGCCAGCATTGTATACAAATTACTGAATCTTATACCCAAATTACTGTTTTGCAAATCCGGAATGAGAAAGATACATTTAAAAGCTTTATCTTTGTGACAGATCAAAACTGTAAGCCGTATGGAAGAAATAACAAAAATTGAAAGCATTGACCAGTATGACCAACTGTTCGGACTAGAGACCTTGCACCCGCTGGTAAACGTGATCGACTTTTCGAAAGCGACAAAGACGGTAGACTACTATCGTATGAATATCGGATTCTACTCTCTGTTTCTGAAAGACGCAAAATGTGGCGATCTCAGATATGGACGGAAGTATTATGACTATCAGGAAGGAACCGTTGTCTGCATGGCTCCGGGACAGGTTATCGGGATAGATAACCGCAAGCAGACACCAATTCGTACAAAATCTATCGGCCTTTTATTTCATCCCGATTTAATCCGGGGAACTTCTTTAGGGCAGAACATCAAACACTATAGTTTCTTCTCTTACGAAGTGAATGAAGCACTGCATCTCTCCGAACAGGAAAGGGAAATCGTGACCGACTGTATCCACAAAATACAAATCGAACTGGAACATGCCATCGACAAACACAGCAAGCAGCTCATTGTCCGCAATATAGAACTATTGCTCGACTATTGCATGCGCTTCTATGAACGGCAATTCATCACCCGTAATCAGGCAAATAAAGATATCATCGTGAAGTTCGAACAGTTATTGGACGAATATTTTCAGAATCAGACTGCACTTACCGAAGGACTTCCTTCTGTAAAATACTTTGCGGACAAAGTCTGCCTTTCTTCCAATTACTTCGGAGACCTGATCAAGAAAGAAACAGGAAAAACAGCGCAGGAATATATTCAACACCGGATCATAGAACTTGCCAAGGAACGGATATTAGAAGGTAGCCAGACGGTTAGCCAGATTGCGTATGAACTGGGGTTCCAGTATCCGCAGCATTTCAGCCGATTGTTCAAGAAGAATGTCGGATGTACGCCAAACGAATATAAGCAACAGAACTAAAACAGCTCCATTAATCAGGATATTAATTACGTCATGGGAGATAAAGTACTTAAGATAGGAAGTGTGCATCAATGTAATTGCTGCATGGGGAGTAAGACACTGCACCCTCTGGTCAGTGTCATCGACCTTTCAAAAGCCGATTTATCCTCCCATACGGATTTCAAATTCGGATTTTACACGATTCTGTTGAGCGAATGCAAATGTGAAGCCTACAGATACGGACATCAGTACTACGACTTCTCGGACGGGACACTTCTTTGTCTGACTCCCGGCGAGGCAATCAGTATGAAGGATAGTGACAACACACGTCCTTCCAAGGGATGGATACTGGCGTTTCATCCCGACTTGATCTGCGGCACTGCGCTTGGAGCAAACATTCGTGACTATACTTTCTTCTCTTATCGCCCCGAAGAAGCACTGCATGTTTCATTACGTGAAAAGCAGGTCATACTGGAACTTCTGGATAAAATAAATCAAGAATTGCAACGCTGCATCGACTGCTATAGTCAGAAGATCATTTCCAAATACATCGAACTACTGCTTGATTATTGCGAACGCTTCTACGAACGCCAGTTCATCACACGCAATGAAGCTAACAAAAAGATTATCGAACGGTTTGACCGTCTTTTGGATGATCATTTCAATACTATACAAAGTCAGTCCTCCGATCTTCCCACTATTGAGGAGTGCGTCAGAGTACTTCGTCTTTCTCCCGCATATTTCAATGATTTGCTGGAATATGAAACGGGGAAATCGTACAAAGAATACCTTCAGTCCAAGCGTTTCGAGATAGCTAAAGAGTGGTTGATAAATACAGATAAACCACTCAGTCAGATAGCACAGGAACTCGGTTTCCGGAATCCGCAATATTTCAGCCGCCTGTTTAAGAAGATCACCGGTTGTTTGCCGAATGATTTCAGGATGCCTAACTGAATTTTCTCTTAATAAAAATAGAATCGAGATTTCAAATTCTTAATCAATGTTATAAAACATACTATTTTTCTTGGAGAATTTGCAAAGTTCACAGAAGTCTGTACCTTTGCAATGTGTTTTTCATAGTATTAGATTTAAGGTTAACAAAGGTTGGAGCAAGGCGTTGCTCCTTTTTTTATGTCCATACGTGAGCTATTGGACTTTCGTATAATAGAGTTACGTTATTTTTCAGTAGATTTGCAGAAACACTTAAAAAGATACATCAGATTATATCTTGATTATATAAATCAAAAAGTGCTCCTTTTACGTTATATATCAAGAAGTAACTTTAATCCTGACAAAACAATGAAGACAGAGCGGAAATATCACCATTTGATTAAATCAGTAGTCATCGTACTATTCCTTTCTTTTGGCATGACTTCATGCGAAAAGGAAGAGCCTGTTCCAGTACCTACAGAACAAACGGTATTCATGTATCTCCCCTGGTCTGATAATCTCACATCCAATTTCTATCAGAACATCAGCGACCTTGAAAGTGTAGTTGAAAAGAATATCCTGAAGGATGAACGGATAATCATTTTCATGTGTACCACAGCAACGAAAGCCACTCTTTTTGAACTCGCTTATGAGAACGGCAAGAGTGTGCGTAAAACTCTAAAGAACTATACAGATCCTACATATACCACAGCAGAAGGTATCACATCCATTCTAAATGACGTGCAACGCTATTCTCCCACCAAACGCTATTCGATGGTCATCGGCTGTCATGGCATGGGATGGATACCCGTATCAAATTCTAAATCACGTAGCGGTCTTCGTACCAAAATGCACTGGGAATACGAAAATGTACCAATGACACGCTACTTCGGAGGATTAAATGCCCAATATCAGACTGATATAACCACACTTGCCAAAGGAATATCCAATGCCGGACTTAAAATGGAATATATACTCTTTGACGACTGCTATATGTCAAGTATAGAAGTGGCCTACGATCTCAAAGACGTAACTGATTATCTGATAGGATCTACAAGTGAAGTGATGGCGTACGGTATGCCATACGCTGAGATAGGTCAGTATCTAATTGGGAAAGTAGATTATGCCGGTATCTGTGACGGTTTTTACTCTTTTTATTCCACTTATAGCACACCCTGCGGAACAATCGCTGTCACTGATTGCTCGGAACTTGATAACCTGGCAACTATTATGAAAGAAATTAATCATCGATATACTTTTGATCCTTCACTAACCAGTTCTTTACAGAGACTGGACGGATATTATCCGGTTATCTTCTTTGACTATGGTGACTATGTTTCAAAATTATGCCCTGATGAAACTCTAGTGGCACGATTCAACGAACAGCTCAATCGTACGGTGCCATTCAAAAGAAATACAGAATATTTCTATTCGATGAGCAGAGGAGAAGTGAAAATCAATACCTTCTCCGGTATTACAATCTCCGATCCAAGTACGCACTCGCTGGCCTCAAAAAAAGAAGAAACAGCATGGTATGCAGCTACTCATTAAGAACAAAAGATAAGATCAGGAAATCTCTTAATAAAAATAGAATCGAGAATTCAAATTCTTAATCAATGTTATAAAACATACTATTTTTCTTGGATAATTTGCAAAGTTCGCAGAAGTCCGTATCTTTGTAATGTGTTTTTCATAGTATTAGATTTAAGGTTAACA
>OGPO01000169.1_pt1 | contig 59356 bp, 51 predicted proteins | sample 1553041 | NCBI WGS metagenome assembly OGPO01 (sample SAMEA2580281, study PRJEB22360) | human gut metagenome | biome: human gut; feature: human-associated habitat; material: faeces | place: Denmark | collected 2008/2010 | reverse complement strand
TAGGGGGCAAATTTTGGGGACTTTTAGGGATGGCGAGAGGGGCTATCTTTATTTTGCGCAAATAAGGCCTCTAGGATGCGTTTTTAGAGCGCTAGTGTACTTTTAGGTAGTAATGATACCTTAATTGCTTAGTCGTTCATTTAGGGGGCCTTTTAGGGGGTTTTAGAGCATTAATGATTATTAGCTCTCAATTTAGTTAATAGGAGCTGAATCAGACCTTTAAAAAATGCTGTTAGTGAAATTTTTGCAAAAGTTTACGGAAAAAGCTTTGCAAAAAGGCATTTTTTTAATCTTTTGCTGTAAAATACAGCCCGCTTGGACGCTTGTTAGTTCTTTAATTTTGCACTGTTAGTTGTGGGATTCTTTTGAACATAGAAGCCATAAATTAAAAACTGCCCTAAGCTGTGGGATACTTTACTCACTTATGCATAAGGAGCGGTGGTTAATTTATGGCTGTCTATATTAATTGCAAAACAAACTGCTTGAACCTAAGTGGTCTTATTTAGTTTTAGTTTATGCTCCTTTGAGGCGAGGTTAACATGTCATTAAGAGAGTTTGATGTAATTGTTGTGGGTGCTGGCCATGCTGGCATTGAGGCAGCAGGTGCTGCTGCTCGTATGGGCTGTAAAACCTTATTATTAACTCACAATCTTGAAACTGTTGGCGAAATGTCATGTAACCCTGCTTTTGGTGGCATTGGCAAAGGTCATTTATTACGTGAAATCGATGCTATGGGTGGTATTTGCCCTCAAGCTATCGATCGTGCTGGTATTCAGTTTAGAACCTTAAACTCATCCAAGGGCCCTGCTGTTCGTGCTACCCGTGCTCAAACTGATCGTCATTTGTACAAAGAGGTGATGCGTAAAACCCTCGCTGGCTACAAAAATTTAACTCTTTTCCAACAGCCTTGTACCCAATTACTCTTTGACGGTAATACCTTATGTGGTGTTAATACTGCAGCTGATATTTGTTTTTACAGTAAAGCTGTTGTTATCTGTGCTGGTACTTTCTTAAATGGTTTAATTCATATTGGTTTAAACCATTATCAAGGTGGTCGTGCTGGCGATCCTGCCTCTATTGCTTTAGCTGAAAACTTAAAAGAGCTTGGTTTAAAGCAAGGCAGATTAAAAACTGGTACTCCTGCTCGTTTAGTAAGTGACACTATTGATTACTCAAAGATGCAGCGCCAAGAGCCAGAGCATCCATTGCCTGTATTCTCCTTTATTGATGATAACTCAGTACTTCCTGAGCAAGTATGCTGTCATATTACTCATACTAATGAGCGTACCCATGACATTATTCGCTCTGGTTTAGACCGTAGTCCTTTATACTCAGGCGTGATTAAGTCTACAGGCCCTCGCTATTGCCCTTCTATTGAAGATAAGATTGTTCGTTATCCTGATCGCAGTGCTCACCAAATCTTTGTTGAGCCAGAGGGTTTAACTTCTAATTTGGTTTATCCAAATGGTATTTCCACTTCACTACCTTACGATATCCAAGAGAAATTCATTCGCTCTATTGAAGGCTTTGAAAATGTAGTAATTGCTCGCCCTGGTTATGCCATTGAGTACGATTTCTACGATCCACGTGAGCTATCAGTAACCATGCAGTCTAAGAAAATTCAAGGCTTATTCTTAGCTGGCCAAATTAATGGTACTACTGGTTATGAAGAGGCTGCTGCTCAAGGTCTATTAGCTGGTATCAATGCAGGTTTATTTGTCCAGGGTAAAGAGTCTTGGTTCCCATCCCGTAATACTGCCTATATGGGCGTAATGATGGATGACTTATGTACCTTAGGTACCCGTGAACCATATCGTATGTTTACCTCTCGTGCTGAATATCGCTTGATCTTACGTGAGGATAATGCCGACTTACGACTCACTCCAACAGCTCGTGATTTAGGCATTATTGATGATGAGCGCTATCGCATCTTTGAAGAGAAGCAAACTCAGATTGAGCAAGAAAAAGCTCGTTTACGTGAAACTCTAGTAAAGCCAAGTTCACCAATGGGTAAAGGTGTAAGTGCCATCTTAAATACTCCTTTATCTAAAGAGCAGACTTTAGAGGAAATCTTACGCCGTCCAGAGTCACGTCTAAAGCCTTTATTACAGGCTGCTAACCTTGATTTAATTGCTACCTTGCCACAAGCTGAGGAGCAAGTTGAGATTCAAGTACGCTACCAAGGCTATTTAGAGCATGAATTAGATGAAATCAAAAAGCGTGAGCTTAATGAAAAGACTTTACTGCCTACCAATTTTGATTATCGTACTATTTCAGCTTTATCTAATGAGGTTGCTCAAAAGCTCAATGAGTTCCAACCTGAAACTTTAGGTATGGCATCTCGTATTTCTGGTGTAACTCCAGCTGCTATTTCTATTTTGCTAGTTCACCTTAAGAAATTAAGCTTACTCAATCGTGTGCCATTAGCAGATCGCTAATTACATATTGCTAAATACATAATCTATGAAAAAAGCGCCCGCTTCAAAGTAAGAAACTGGGCGCTTTTTTTTGTCTTTAAAAAACAAAAAGATCTTGAGAGCCAGTGTAGTTGATCTCATAGAGTTCATGATGGCCTGCAAACTCATAGCCAATAGCATCCCACATGAGCTTAAGGAGCTTAATACGCTCCTCACAGTCCATACCGTTAGAGCCACGTACGTACTTAGCTAAGTACTTCTCAATCTCTGGATTATCCATTTAGCAATTGCAATAGTGACTTTAAGTGGTTGTACTGGTACTTTTAGGTGGAATTAAGACCTTGCATTAAAGAGCAGCTCAGGCACTTTGAAGTACCTATACCTGTATTAGGGTTGGCAGTGTTGGTACTGTAGAGGGTGCTGCACTGTATGCTGCTGGCTGTAGTTGGGTAGGAGGGTAATTGCGTAGGCGCTGTAGCTGTTGTAGTTGCAGCTGCATCTGCTACTGCGGCTGGCGTGAGGTCTTGCAAAAAATAAAGGCGCTTAAGATGGTAATCTTAAGCGCCTGATAGCGCAAGGCTTAGCTAAACTGAGCTCATATGATGGATATCTTGGTAAAGATTGTGGACATTTTTACTGCGCTTGCGCCACTGTGATGGGGTTTGTCCAACACTACGAACAAAGAAGCGAGCAAAGTAAGATGGGTCTGCAAAGCCTAAATCATTAGCAATTTGATTGATGCTTTTGTCTGAATAGACTAAGCGGCGCTTAGCTTCTAATAAAATGCGCTCAAAGATCATGCGTTTTGGAGGTAAAGAAGAGAAGCGTCTGCACATATCTTTAAGCTTAGACTCTGTAACGGATAAGAGCTTGGCATAGTCTGGAATAGAAAGCTGCTTGTAGTAGTTATCCTCAATTAACTTAACAAAGTTTTGGAAAATAGTAAGGTCTCCACTGACAGTAGGAGTGGTATTAAGGCTATCTTTAAACTCTTGCTTACATAAGATATATGAAAACATAGCTTGAGTAATATGGCCTAATACTAAGTCCTGATCTGTATCAACATTCTCAATTGAGCTTTGAATAATGCTAAAAAAGCGATCTAAATTCTTTTTAATTTCACTATTTTCTGAAAAGGATAAGAAAACAGCTTTATTAAAGACGATATTAGGGTTGGAGTGATAGAGCTTTTCTATAATAGGGATAATGAGACTTTCTCTTACCGTCAGTACATGACCAGTGGTTTCATTGGTACTAAAGAAAGAGTGGGGAGCAGATGGTGGAGTTAAAACCAGTAAAGGAACCTTAGGAGTTAAGTTTACTGAATCATCAAGATTTAAGTTGATATAGCCATAGTCAATATAGTGGAGCTGAAAATAGCCCTCATGACGATGGGGCTCCATAAAGCGTCCATAAAAGGATGCCATATGAGAGAAAGAGCGATAACTGACATCATTGAGCTTGCCAAAGGTCAGGTTATCTTTTGTAACATCAATATTTCTAATTGCCATCTTCTAACTAAACTTCAATAAAAAATCATTATGATAGAGATAAATCAATCAATTTATAACCATGTGTGGTATAAGCATAGCTTATTTAGCTTATCTTGAGATTAGTGGTTTTGCTTATATTTCGCATTTTTAGTAGCTAAATTGTACTTTGTGCAGTAGCGCAAAATTTTGGCTTTTTAAAGCTATTTATATGGTGTTTATTGCTTTTAAATTACAAGGCCCACTCCTTAAACTTGGTACTTTTAGTCATCAAATTATTCTTAATTTAATGAAGTTTAAGGGCGGGCGCTTATTAGTTGGTTAAGACTATAATCTCATTATGGAGTTGCTCTTGGACGAGATCTACCCATTGGGATGCAGATTAATAACGCAGATACATAGATGAGGCCATAATGGCGCACATTACCCAGCCAGATATAGCGATGATGTAAGGAATAATGGTGTGGAATTTACGCTCTTGTAATTTATCAGAGCTTCTGCCTCAAACTAACATTAAACCAATAGTTACAAAAGGTTAGGCACCAAGCCTCTAGTGAAAGTTTCCAAAAGTTGGTTTACAACTATGAGCTAGCTTAAGGCTAACATTATCCTTTTTAATTTTTGGTTGGGCTGTAAACGAGTTTTCGGAAACTTTCACTAGCATAGAAGCTCCTATTTAGTTTGCTCACTGTCAGATGATGTTTTAGGAATTAGGAATTGATGTGAAAATGAAATCAATGCAAAAAGAAACATAATCAATGTCATGGCATAAAGAGTGTCATCTTGTAATAAAGACACTAAATATGATGACAAGCAGCCTAGGGCAAATTGTGAGGAAATAGCTAGCGAAGATGCACTGCCAGCCATGTTGCCTCTTTGCTCTAAGAGTAAAGATAGTGAGTTAGCTCCCAAAGCGTTGGTCATGGAAATAAAGAGCACCACAAATATTACTAGGGTTACTAAATTACTATAATTAAAGATAAATAAACCTATGCCTGAGGCAAGTTGAAAACTGGTTTGGAAAAACAAAATTTGTCTTAGTGAAAACTTCTTGAGCAGCCTTATGTTTAATAAGAGCATTAAGATCATGCCTAAAGCATTAAGGAAGAAAAGATAACCATAATGTTGTTTTGCTACGCCAAAGTATTCAATGTATACAAATGGAGAGCCTGCAATAAAGGCAAACATTGCTCCAAAAGAAAAAGCAAATACTCCAATAATGCCCATAGATGATGGGGATTTTAATAGGGTTATATAGCTTTTAAAGGAGTTGATAATAAGTCCATTATCAGACTCGGTTTCTTTAACTGTTTCAGGGAGTAAGAAAATAATTAAACAAAAAGCGATAAAACCAATAATAGTTAAAGAAAAGAAAATAGCTCGCCATGAAGCAAAGAACAAAATATAACCACCTAAAATTGGAGCTACTAGTGGAGCTATCATGGTAACTAAATTAATAAGCGACATTACTCTTGGTAGCGATTTAGGATGATATGCATCACGAGCAATTGCTCGGGCCATAACAATAGCCGCTGATGAGCCAAATGCTTGCATAAAGCGCAAGAAAATAAAAAGCTCAGCATTAGGGGCAAAAGCCAAGAAAAATGACGAAATAACAAAAACCATCAAGCCAAAGATTAATAATTTACGACGACCAATCACATCAGAGATTGGGCCGTAGAGCAGCATCGAAATACAGAAGCCAAAAAAGAAGGCTGATAGTGAATGCTGCATTTGAGCTGGAGTGGCGTTTAAATCGGCTGCAATGCTAGGCAAAGCGGGAAGATACATATCGATTGACATAGGCCCAAAAGCAACTAATGATCCTAATAATGGGATAAAAAAATTATGTGGTTCACCTTCAAAAGCTTTAGGCATATTATGTTTCCCCTTATTTTTGTAAATTGTCCATGCAAGGATTAAGTCTTGCTTTAAAGGACACTTGCTTAGCACCATAAGCAAGTGCCTTTTACCTGTTATTAGTGAGCTTTCTTATTTTTGCTGCTTTAAAAAGGCAGGTAAATTGTTTTTCTTAAAGTTAAGCACTGGGTCTAGCTCTTCCATGACAAAAGAAAGCGCCAACAATCTTTTTTTGGAGGGGAGCAAAATGCTTGGTGATAATATCAAAGAGCATTTTACCTGTTTGCTTGTTCGTTTCCATATCACGACCTGCGCCAATTTTTAAGGTCATATGGACAAAGGCGTAATCATGAGCGCCATCGGCCATTTGATAGGTATCTAAAAAGATTGCTCGAGAGCGAATGCCTCCTAAAGGAAACTATCCACTGGTGCCTAGTGCTTGATTGACTTTATCAAATAATTCGTCAAGTTTAACCTCATCTTTAATATTGCAAGTACATTCAGCACTAAAGTGTGGCATATGTGGTGGCCTATCAACACCATGTCGCCTGGTTGTAAAGTCGCAAAGTCAGTTAGGGCTTCTAAAATTTGTCCTGCGTTGCGAATGTAGTCGCTAGTGCTATAGCTATCTTTAAGGTAAATTGCAAAAATCTGTGACCAAAAATGCTATCTAAAATTTTTCCTTATCTTTGGTGATTAAAGAAAAATATGTCCATAGATTTAAGGAAAAAACCTTATAATTGTTAGAATGCGCTTTTTAGTGCAAAGCTCGTTATTCTTTTAAGCATGAGATTCTATTATGGCAAATAAGATTGCTCCTTTTTCTTTTGATGACTGTAGAGCTCAGATCAAAAGCTTATTTTTGCAGACCTCTATAGAAGTTAGTGATGAGCAACTAGATCAGCTAACTTGCGTAATTGAGATGTTAAACACTTGGAATGCTGCTTTAAACTTAACTGCCATTAAGAGCGTTGATCAAATGGTAGTACTACATATCTTAGATAGTGCAGTAGTATCTCCTGTGATTAATAGTGTAGGCAATGTTAAGACTATTGCTGATGTAGGCACTGGTGCTGGCTTTCCTGGTGTAGTGTTAGCCATATTAAATCCTAACTTGCAATTTACTTTAATTGACTCAGTAGGCAAGAAGTTATCTTTTGTTCGTCAAGTAGTAACTAAGTTAAAACTTAATAACGTAGAGTTGATTAATAAGCGCTGCGAAGAGATTGAGCATGAGCCTTTTGATGTCATTGTTAGTCGTGCCTTTGCTCCTATTGAGCGCATGGTAGGATGGTGCTTGCCTTTATTAAAGGATGATGGCCGTTTTGTTGCTATGAAAGCTAATCTTGATGACAACGAAATTCAAGACATTCCTTTAACTGTTACAATAGAACGTATTGAAGATTTAAAAGTACCTACCCTGGATGCTAAACGACAGGCTGTTATTTTAAAGCGCTTTTAAATCTAATTTTAAAGACCTTACTAATTTTGCTCTTGTACACACAGAGGAACTGCTCTTATGGCTAGAATCATTGCTATTGCAAATCAAAAAGGTGGAGTAGGTAAGACTACAACCTGCGTCAACTTGGCTGCCTCTTTGGCTGCAATGCATAAGAGGGTTTTAGTTATTGATGCTGATCCACAGGGTAATGCTACTATGGCCTCAGGGGTGAGCAAATATAATGTTGAGACCTCAATCCGTCATATTTTAATTGATGGTGTAGACGCAATTTCAGCCTTGGTTACTGATACTTCTGGAGCTTATCACCTTATTCCTGCTGATGATGAATTAGGTACAGCTGAGTTTAAGTTAAGAGATTTCTTAATGCGTGAGGTGCGTCTAAAGAATGCTCTAGAGCCAATTCAAGACAATTACGACTATATCTTTATTGATTGTCCACCATCTTTAAACTACTTAACCATCAATGCCATGTGCGCCGCTCAGAGTATATTAGTGCCATTGCAGTGTGAGTATTTTGCATTAGAGGGCTTAACCTTATTATTTGACACTATCGATAAATTGGGTCGTGAGGTTAATCCTAGCATCAGGATTGAAGGCATTTTGCGTACTATGTACGACAATAGAAATCGTCTTTCCTCTGATGTGTCCAAAGATCTAGAAAATAGCTTTGGTGATTATGTTTATAAAACTATTATTCCTCGTAATGTGCGTCTGGCAGAGGCTCCTAGTTATGGCAAACCTGCTATGTACTATGATAAGGCATCAGCTGGTTCCAAAGCATATTTAGCTTTAGCAAGTGAAATCTTAGAAAAAGATTTTTTAGCTGCTAATGGTGTGCAACAGTAATACATAGCTTAATAATTTCCTGTAATTTTTTTAATTGGCGTTAAGGTTGGGAGCATCTTTATGGCAGGTTTAGGCAGAGGCATAGGTTCTTTAATTAGCGAAAGCAACAATAAAAAGGCAAAACAACAAGAGCAAAATGCCAAAACATTAGGTCAAAGCTTGCTAGAGCGTTCATTGAGCTCTCAAAAGATAGCTAAAGCCCCAGAGTCAAATACTGAGGCCAAGGTTGATAATGAGTCCCCTGATACTGCCTCTAAGAGTACCAAGACTATTAGCTCTGCCTCCAAAAAAGTAAAAGCAGGCACTAAAAAAGCTACTACTCCTAAAACTACTCAGGCTAAAACCACCACCAAAAAGACTAGCTCAAGAGCCAAAGCCAAAGCTCAAAAAGAGTCAGCTCTCCAAGAGCAGGCCCTACAAGAGCCAGCTCTGGTAGAGCTTGCTCCTGCCGCTGCCAGCTCCTCTGCCCCAAGCGATAGCCCTAAGCGCTCTAAGAGCCCTGCGAAAAAGAAGGTAGCCAACACTGCCGATGCAGCCGATGCTACAGCAACCGCTGATACTACCGCTGCCGCAGATACTGCAGCTGTTGCAGTAGCCGCAGCATCTGAGGCTAGCACTGGTAAGGGCAAAGTTAAAAAGGCTACTACTCGTCGCAAGGCTACTAAGGATAATCAAGCTACTCTTGAGGAATCTAAGCTTAAGAGCTCTCCTGTAAGTAGTGAGGCTACTAAGGGTGAGGTATCTACAGCTACAGGAGATGCTATCAAGAGTGAAATTGGTTATAGCGATGAGAATGAAGTTGGTGCTTTGGCCAAGGATGTGGCTTTAGCCCAGTCCATGCAAGATGCAATGGAGCTCTCTTATTTAGCCGAGAATGGCCTTAATGAGGGTAAGGTAGCTAATGATATTGAACTTGTATCAGCTAGCAGCGATGACCATCTGGTCTTAAATGTAAAGCTCGATATGCTTATGCCTTCTACTTATCAGCCACGTCACAGCTTTGATGATGAGGCTATTAAGGAGTTGGCAACCTCCATTAAAGAGCATGGTTTACTTGAGCCTTTAATCGTAAAGCGTATTGATGGCGGTAAGTACGAGATCATTTGTGGTGAACGTCGCTATCGTGCTGCTCGTATGCTTGCTATGGCCTCTGTTCCTTGCTTGGTTCGTGAGGTGGTAGACGAAAAGGCTTATGCCATTGCTTTAATTGAAAATATTCAGCGTGAAAATTTAAATCCTGTTGAGCTTGCTATTGCTTTTGACCAAATGATGCAAGAGTGTGGCATGACCCAAGAGGAGGTGGCTAAAAGTGTTTGTAAATCACGCTCAGCTGTAGCCAATTATTTACGTGTATTAAAGCTCGAAGATGGTAGCTTGGCTGCTCTTAAGGCAGGAAAAATCGATTTAGGCCATGCTAAGGTTTTATTATCCCTAAGTGGTAGTGCACAAAATGAAGCTTGCCAAATTGTCATTGAAAGAGGCTTGTCTGTTCGAGCTACCGAAAGTTTTGTTAAAGAATTTGCCAAAAAGTTAGAGGCTCGTGCCTTAGAAGAGGCTCAGAGCAATACTGATGACTCTAATAGTGAGGCCAATCGCAACATTAACTACACCTCATACGAAAAGTCTCTTAATGCTAAGTTAAAAGGCGTAAAGGCTAAGTTTAAGGTAAGTAAGGATGGTAAGGGTAAACTTACCTTTAGTTACGACAATGACAAGCAATTAGATAGCTTGTTAACTTTATTGGGTTTAGATAAGTCTAACTAACCTAACCTCTTGGCAAGAAAGATCAATATGGCACCAAAGAGTACTAACCAACAACAATCAGAACTTGCAAGTCCTAGCGCTCCTGAGGCACCAGCAGCCCCTCATAGCCTTGCTGCCCAGCAGGGCCTTGATGGCCCTGCTGGCCTGCAGTGCCATAATGCTCCTGCGCAAGAGAGCACTCCTCAGGGCGGTGGATACCACAGTGACCATGGCGCTGATGTGGGCTCTAATGCTTATCAGGATGATGAGGATGACTATGGGGTGCCACCTAAGAAGATTAGCTATGAGCAAGCATTGGAGCTAAGCAAGCAACAGCAAGGACTGGTTAGTGTTATCAGTATGTTGCAAGTGATTGTGGTTTGTATGTTTATGGCTGGCTTTATTGGTTATGTCAAAGGTCATGGCATTATCAAAGAGCTTGCTTTAAACAATGAGCAAGTTGAGCAGTTACAAGCTCGTTTATTGGAGCTTAGCGGGCCTTTAGTGGAGCAGGGGGCGATAGGTTCTGCCTTATGGTTTATGGCTTCCTCTTTAGTAGGTGGTCTATCCTTGCTGATTCCTATAGCTATTTACAATTTGATAGCACGTTCTGCTGATCGCTCTTATGGTAAGAGTGCAGGTGTAACCCTTTATGATGTCATTAGAGCCGAAGTTTTAAAGTATGCTCTGATGATTATTATTTTGGCTCTAGCTTTTAAATTTACCAGTTTAAATGCCTTAGTAATGATGGCAACTTTTGTCATTGTTATGTTTGCTCAAATTATTAAAAGCGCTTTGTCTTTAGGCAGGCGTAGCTAGAGATTAACAATACTTTGGCAAAATCTGTTTTAAGAGCATCTTTAACTAATTGGTTAAAGAGGCTTTTTTAGTTTTAGCATGGAGCAATTTTACCTAATGCAGAAAATGAGGGCTTATTGCTATCTTTGATAGCCAATCAATAAAAAATCGCAACGTTTTAACAAGAACAAAATAGGTACAAAAAGATAGTAAAGATTGATAGATGTTAAAAGGATAAAAAAGACTAGTTTAGTCTGTTATAAGCTAAGTGGTCATGTTGTATTTATGTTAAGAGTAAGAACATAGAAGATAATTATATTTGCTGACAAAAAATCACAACAAATGAAAGCAAGAAAAAGCATGTAAGTCATTTTTGGTGCTCAGTAAAAAATAGCTAATGGGGTGTGTTTTTTAGTTGCTAAATAGTACTTTTAGTAAACTTTTAGTACTAAATTTGCACTCTTTTTGCGTTTTTTTATGTGATAGCTATCTCATTTTTACTGTGATTATGAGCACGATTTTTATGCCCAAATTTGATGCCAATATAGCTAGTTGAAAACTTTTTGCAATTTTACTTTACGCAAAATGCTCTTTTGAATTGCTAATTTTTCGGGATTAAGAGTATATTAAAGGGGATAATAAAGGTCTAATGCTTATGACTAGACTTTGATTTTGAAAACTATCACTATTACTTAGTGTTGATAGCTAGGAGAACTAAAGTTTGATTCTCTCAAGCCCTTCAAACTTACTAAGGTTTTAATGCAAAATTACGTGCGAATAGCACATTTTGTTTTAGATTTATAGTATTTTTTGGTGAGCTTTTGAGCTAGATCAATTTTACAAGTATAAATTGTCTTTTGTTCTCATACCTAAAACATTATTATTAAAACCAACTTATAAACTAAGTAAAATAAGTTGGTTACGATTTGGCACCAATAGTGCTTTAATCTAACAAAGTAGTGCTGTAGTTTCCTTTATTAAAGGTTAGTAAGGTATAGCACCAAAAGGAGTTATGGCTTTTCTTACTAAAAGCGATGCAGGGCTTAAAGTAGCTAGTCTATTAAGAGCTTGTTGTGGTGCGTTTTTACTAAGAGAACCTTTCTTTATAAATTATGGTCGTGACAAGTTTGATGATTCAGCTTGTTTTAAGATCGCGCCTTTTCTCCTTATAACTTTGACGATTGTCATGATGCTACTAAAGAGCGAATAAAGAAAAGAACTTATTTACTAACAAAGACTATGTTGAGAGCTTAAATGCGGGAACAAGTCGCCAAGAGCACAAGTTAGTTGAGAGCTTAAATGCGGGAACTTTCTTGTATCGCTAACAGCAAATAAGTTGTGATTATTTAATTTGGGTATTTAGTTTAGGGACTTGATAAATAGATCTGGTAATAAGAGCTAAGAGAATGAGGCTGTGAGGATGAAAAGATGCTGTCTTTTCCAAACTAAAAGCTTGCTTTTAGTAGCAATTATCCTAAAGCTTGTAGCCACCTGATTTTTTAAGAAAGAAAACTCTCTGGAGCTAATATCTGCTATTAAGCAATAGCACTGGTTTTAGTCGAGTATGAAGAATGCCTTTTACTCTCTTAGCAATAAGAGACTATTAGTGCGCTCTTTGTGTGTTCATCTTGGAAGCTAAAGTATCTTATGTCTGAGACTTCATCATCTCAAGAGTATATTGGACACCACCTTCATTTCTTGCAAGTCGATCTTCGTGACGGCAGTATTGTAAATAGTGTGATTCCTAAGGAGCCTATGGCTTATGAGAAGTGTCTCTCTGCCACTGGTTCACAAGCTGACTGTTTATCCATTACTGGCTATGAGCAGTGCAGTTTCTCTGACTTAGCTCAGGGTACTTGTATCACCTATCACGCTCCTGCTGAGCATGAGGCTTCATTATTCAATTTCTACCACTTAAATGTTGATTCTTTAGGCTTTACTATTCTTTTAGGCTGCCTCTTTATCTTGTTATTCAGATATGGTGCCAAGAAGACTAAGTCTGGAGTACCAACTAAACTACAGTGTTTTGTAGAAATGATTTTTGAGTTCGTACAGGGCTCTGTATCTTCCATCTTCAAGAGAAAGAGTGACATTATTGCCCCTCTATCCTTGACTGTGTTTATGTGGGTTTTCCTCATGAACTTAATGGATTTACTCCCTATCGATCTCTTGCCTGGACTTGCTAGTTATATTGGTGTTCCATATTTAAGAGTTGTGCCTTCAGCTGACGTTAACATCACCTTGTCTATGGCTTGTGGTGTTTTCTTCCTGATTTTCTACTTCTCATTCACCAACATTGGCGTTAAGGGTTTCGTCAAGACTTATACCTTACACCCATTCCATCATTGGGCATTTGCTCCAATCAACTTAATCTTGGAAGGTGTATCTTTACTTGCTAAGCCTGTTTCTTTAGGTCTCCGACTTTTTGGAAACATGTATGCAGGTGAAATGATCTTCATCTTGATTGCGTTGATTCCACTTTGGTGGGTTCAGTGGGTATTGAATGTGCCTTGGGCATTATTCCATATCTTGATTGTTACCTTACAGGCTTTCATCTTCATGGTATTAACCATTGTTTACTTATCAATGGCTAGTGAAGAAGATTAATGAGCAATGAACGGTTTTCATTGCTCGTTGATGAAGACCAAAAAATATTTTGTAGAACGAGCCTTATGACTATCGCTTAACTTTTTTAAATAGTCGTAGCTCTTTTTTTAACTTTCTACTGAAAAAATTTTGTACTTATTAGGAGAATTTAAATGGATCTTAACATCCTTGCTGCTGGCATTATGATGGGCTTAGCTGCTATTGGTGCTGCTATTGGTATCGGTATCTTAGGTGGTAAGTTCTTAGAGGGCTCTGCTCGCCAGCCTGATTTACTTCCATTACTCCGTACTCAGTTCTTCATTGTAATGGGTCTTGTTGACGCTATTCCTATGATCGGTGTAGGTCTTGGCATGTACCTCTTGTTCGCTGCTTAAGCTAAACACCTGTTTTAGCAAGGAGCTAACACCTTGGAAATTAATGCTACTTTTTTAGGTCAAGCCGTTGCGTTCTTTATCTTCGTGGTTCTATGCATGAAATATGTATGGCCACCACTTATGGATGCCTTAGAGAAAAGGCAGAAAGAAATTGCAGATGGTCTTGCCAATGCCGAGAAGGCTAAGAAAAACCTTGAGTTAGCAAAGTCTAATGCTGCTGATACCTTGCGTCAGGCTAAGGTAGAGGCTCAAAAGATCATTGATGAGGCTAATAAGCAGCGCTCAATGATCTTAGACCGTGCTACTGAAGAAGCTACTAACGAGAAAAACCGCATCGTCGAGTCTGCTAAGGCAGAGATCGAGTCTGAGCGTAATAAGGCCCGTGAGGAATTACGTGCTGAGGTTATTGCTCTGGCTGTTGCTGGTGCGGAGAAAATTCTTGATAAGAAAATGGATGCAAGCTCTGATCATCAAATGGTCAAGAAGATTGTTGATTCCTTGTAAAGTGAGGTGAAAGCATTGGCTGAGAACCTAACTATCGCAAGACCTTATGCTCAAGCAGTATTTGAAATTGCTAAGCAGGATAAAAGCTTTGATCGTTGGTCAAACTCGCTTGAGGCTTTGTCTTGCGCCATAACTAATGAGCAATTTGCTTATATGGTAAGCGAGGCTAGCACCCATGAGGCTGCCTCTAAGTTACTAATTGAGCTCTTAGGTGATCTTCTTGATGAGAAGGGACAGAACTTTGTCTTTGTTTTAGGTGAGAACAATCGTTTTGAAGTTCTTCCTGAAATTTATCAAGAGTTTATCAGGTTACGAGACGACTACTTAAAGGTACAAGCCGTTGAGATTGTGACTGCTCGCCCATTAAAGCCTGAGGATGAAAAGGCCTTAGTTGCTAAGCTCGAGCAGAAATATAAAGTCACAATAAGTCTAACTCGCACTATCGACCCAAGCATTATGGGCGGTGTAATCATCCGTATTGGTGATGAAGTTATTGATGGCAGCGTCAAAACTAACCTGAGTAGATTGTCTTCAACCCTCAAGTAAAGCAGGGGAAAAATAAATGCAATTAAATTCAACTGAAATTGCCGATCTCATCAAAAAGCGCATCGAGCAATTTAAGGTTGTCACTGAGGCACGTGATGAAGGTACTATCGTATCTGTAAATGACGGTATCGTGCGTATTCACGGCCTTTCCAACGTTATGCAGGGCGAAATGCTAGACTTCGGTTCAGGCCTTTATGGTCTAGCTTTGAACCTTGAGCGTGACTCCGTTGGTGCCATTGTTATGGGTCCATACTCTCACTTATCTGAGGGTATGAAGGTACGTAGCACTGGCCGTATTCTTGAAGTACCAGTTGGCAATTCATTATTAGGTCGTGTTGTTAACACCTTAGGTGAGCCAATTGACGGTAAGGGCCCTATTGAAAAGACTGAGTTCTACCCAGTAGAAAAGATCGCTCCAGGCGTTATTGCTCGTCAAAGCGTTTCTCAGCCAATTCAAACTGGCTATAAGGCTGTTGATGCCATGATTCCTATCGGTCGTGGTCAGCGTGAGCTTATCATTGGCGACCGTCAGGTAGGTAAGACTGCTTTAGCTATCGACACCATTATTAACCAAAAGAACTATGGTGTTCGTTGTATTTACGTAGCTATTGGTCAGAAGGCTTCCACCATTGCTTCTGTAGTAAGAAAGTTAGAAGAGCATGGCGCATTAGATAACACTATTGTGGTTGCAGCTTCTGCTTCTGATACAGCAGCTTTACAATATATCGCACCATATGCTGGTTGTGCTATGGGTGAGTTCTTCATGGATCAGGGCGAAGACGCATTGATCATTTATGACGACTTATCTAAGCACGCTGTGGCATATCGTCAGATTTCCTTGCTCTTACGTCGTCCACCAGGACGTGAGGCTTTCCCAGGTGACGTTTTCTACTTACACTCACGTCTCTTAGAGCGTGCATCTCGTGTTAACGCTGCCTACTTAGAGGAGTTATCAGGTGGTAAGATCAAGGGTAAGACTGGTTCTTTAACCGCTTTACCTATTATTGAGACCCAGGCTGGTGACGTTTCTGCGTTCATTCCAACCAACGTAATTTCTATTACTGACGGTCAGATCTTCTTAACCTCCTCATTATTTAACTCTGGTGTCCGCCCAGCTGTTGATCCTGGTATTTCTGTATCCCGTGTAGGTGGTGCAGCACAGACCAAGATTATTAAGAAGCTCTCTGGTGGTATTCGTACCGCCTTGGCCCAGTACCGTGAGCTTGCCGCTTTCGCTCAGTTCTCATCAGACCTTGATGATGCAACCCGTAAGCAGCTTGACCATGGTCAAAAGGTAACTGAGCTCATGAAGCAAAAGCAATTTGCTCCATTAACTGTAGCCGAGCAGGCTTTAGTTATCTTTGCTGCTGAGCGTGGCTATCTTGAGGATGTAGAATTATCCAAGATTCTGCCATTTGAATCTGCCTTGTTAGAGTATGCTCGTCAGTCTCATGCAGACTTATTAAAGAGCATTGAAGAGAATCCAGACTATAACGATGAGGTTGTAAAGAGCCTTAACGATTTAGTAACTGAGTTCAAGTCAACTCAAACCTACTAGGAGCTCTAACATGGCCGGCGCAAAGGAAATACGCACTAAGATCTCTAGTGTTAAAAGCACTCAGAAGATCACCAGTGCTATGCAAATGGTAGCCGCATCAAAGATGAGACGTGCCCAAGAGAAAATGATCTCTTCACGTCCATACTCTCAGGCTCTCAATCGCATTATCGGTCATATTGCAGCTGGTCACACTGAGTACCACCACCCATATATGGTTGAGCGTGAGGTTAAAAACATTGGTTATATCATTGTTTCTACCGATCGTGGCTTGTGTGGTGGTCTTAATATCAACCTTTTCCGTAAGACCTTAAATGATATTAAGGCTAATATGGATAAAGGTTTGGGTGTTAAGACTGTATTGTTAGGCGGAAAGGCTCATGCTTTCTTCTCCCGTGCTGGTATTGAAGTAATCGCTCAGCACGCAGGATTTGGCGATGATCCATCCCCTGACAATTTAGTTGGTGCTATCAAGGTGATGACCCAAGCATTCTTAAATGGTGAAGTAGATAAGATTAACTTATGCTTCAACGGCTTTAAGAATACGATGGTGCAAATCCCAATGGTTATGCAGATGCTTCCATTGCCTATTACAGACGATGAAAACATTAAGAAGCATCACTGGGATTATATTTACGAACCTGATCCAGCTATCATTTTGAACGTAGTTTTAGATCGTTATATTCAGCAGATGGTTTATCAAGCTGTGCTTGAGAATCTTGCCTCTGAGCAAGCAGCTCGTATGGTGGCAATGAAAGCAGCTACAGATAATGCCGATGCCCTTGTCAGCGATCTGCAGCTTGAATATAACAAGGCACGTCAAGCAAGTATTACGATGGAACTTAATGACATCGTATCTGGTGCCTCTGCGGTCTAATTTATTTGAGGATAAAAAATGGCAGAAGCTAGAAAACGTGCTGGTGAAAAGGGCACTATTGTGCAAATCATCGGCGCTGTTGTGGACGTTGAGTTCCAAGAGAACTCAATCCCAGAGCTTTATGATGCACTTGAGATTAAGGGCGACGGTAAGCAACGTCCAGACATCACTTTAGAAGTGCAACAACAAATCGGTGGCGGTGTAGTTCGTTGTATCGCCATGGGTTCATCTGACGGTTTAAGCCGTGGTTTAGTAGCTGTAAATACTGGTGACGGTATTAAAGTTCCAGTTGGCGCTGCTACCTTAGGCCGTATTATGAACGTTTTAGGTCAGCCTGTAGACGAGTGCGGTCCAATCGGCGAGGAAGATCGTTGGGTTATTCACCGTGCTGCTCCTACCTATGCTGAGCAGTCTGCAACTACCGAAATCTTAGAGACTGGTATTAAGGTTATTGACCTTATTTGTCCATTCGCTAAGGGCGGTAAAGTAGGTCTGTTCGGTGGTGCTGGTGTAGGTAAGACTGTTAACATGATGGAGCTTATCAATAACATTGCTAAGGCTCACTCTGGTCTTTCCGTATTCACTGGTGTAGGCGAGCGTACCCGTGAGGGTAATGACTTCTACCACGAAATGGAAGAGTCTAAGGTTCTTGATAAGGTATCCATGATTTATGGCCAGATGAACGAGCCGCCAGGCAACCGTCTTCGTGTGGCTTTAACTGGTCTTACCGTAGCAGAGAAGTTCCGTGACGAGGGTAAGGACGTGTTGTTATTCATTGACAACATTTACCGTTATACCTTAGCTGGTACTGAGGTATCCGCCCTTTTAGGTCGTATGCCATCTGCTGTAGGTTATCAGCCAACCTTAGCTGAGGAAATGGGTGCCCTCCAGGAGCGTATTGCTTCTACTAAGAAGGGTTCTATTACCTCTATTCAGGCCGTTTACGTGCCAGCTGACGACTTGACTGACCCAAGCCCAGCAACTACCTTCGCTCACTTGGACGCAACCATCGTATTGTCACGTCAGATTGCTTCTTTAGGTATTTATCCTGCTGTGGATCCTCTTGATTCCACCTCTCGTCAGCTCGATCCATTCGTTGTGGGTCAAGAGCACTATGACGTAGCTCGTGGCGTTCAGACCATCTTACAGCGCTATAAGGAGCTTAAGGACATTATCGCCATCTTAGGTATGGACGAGCTCTCTGAGGATGATAAGCTTACTGTGGCCCGTGCACGTAAGATCGAGCGTTTCTTATCTCAGCCATTTAGCGTAGCTGAGGTATTTACTGGCTCCCCTGGTAAGTATGTTTCCTTGAAGGACACCATCCGTGGCTTCAAGGGCATTATCAACGGTGAGTACGACAACTTACCAGAGCAAGCTTTCTACATGGTTGGCTCTATTGATGAAGTTGTAGAGAAGGCCAAGAGCTTATAATTAGGAGGATTGACGCATGGAAGATATTACTTTCCATCTCAATGTCGTCAGTGGTGTTGGCAGCATGTATTCTGGCCGCGTCAGAGCTATGTCTATCACTGGCTCTGAGGGTGAGTTAGGTATCCGCCATGGCCACACTCCTTTAATTACCACCATTAAGTCTGGTATGGTTACTTTGGTTGATGCCGAAGGTAAGCAAGACCAAATTTACTTAGCTGGTGGTATTTTAGAGGTTCAGCCAGAGGACGTAACTGTCTTGGCTGATACTGCTCTACGTGCTGATGACATTGATGAGGCTAAAGCTCAAGAAGCAATGCGTGCTGCACGTGAAGCCATTTCTCGTACCAACGCAGGTGATAAGGACTACACTCAGGCCTTTATCAAACTGTCCGAGGCTATGGCTCAGCTCAAAGTGGTCGAGCTCGCCCGCTCTCGCAAGCGCTAGCAAAAAGACTATACAAGACCATAGGCCAAGCTTCATGCTTGGCCATATTGGGCTTAGTATTAAGCTTAATGCTAATAAAAAAGGGATCATACGATCCCTTTTTTATTGGTAAAAACAAAAGTCCTATAAAAAGAAACTCCTCTCATAAAGACCAAAATGGCATTGGCCAATTTGTTCGTCTCTAATCATGCTCAGCCCAAATAGTGGCTTTTTCTTAGCACTGCCCATTTCAACATAAACAATGCCACCATCATTAAGTAAATCTTTAGAAACAATAATTTCAACAGCTGCTTCTAAAAGATCTGAGCCAAAAGGAGGGTCAAGAAAGATTAAGTCAAAGCATGGCTTGCTTGGCAGACTCTTAAGATACTCTAAACCATCGGCACAAATAAGATTAACCCCATCAGAGGCATTACCTGGCAAGGTCGCAATTTCGTTTTTTAATATGGCTGCATTATCTTTATCTTTTTCTACTAAGGTTAAGCTTGCAGCACCTCGTGATAAAGCCTCTAAACCTAAAGCGCCTGATCCTGCAAAAAGGTCTAACACTTTAGCATTGGACACACGCTCTTGAAGCCAGTTAAAGACAGTTTCTCTTACTCTATTGGTAGTTGGACGTAAACCGTCCATATCAATAACATTTAGCTTACGTCCTTTAAAAGCTCCGCCAATAATGCGAATTTTGTTATCGTAGGCCATTTAGTTCTCCTAAATTTTTAGTAGCTTGAAAAAAATCTTTGATTTTAAGGCTTTTTCTTTTTAGATTTTTCATTTTGCTATAATTGTTAGGTCGAGGCTAGTAGCTTTTATTAAAAGCTCACACTTAATAAGTCAGTATTTTTCTATACAGATTACACACTAAAAGGTTTTAAACCTTAGCAAAATCAATTAAATATTTTTTTATATTTTTAGATTGGGAAGTTAGTTAGCATGGGATTTTTTGCAAAACTCTTTGGCATAAATAAGAAAAAGGATGAGGCTAACAATGCTGAGTCTCAAGTAGACGAGAAAAATGTTGCTCAAGATTTGGACGATCAGCCTATAGCTGATGCTGTGGAATCCCAAGAACAACTTGCTCAAGACAAAGAAGGTAAAGATAGCGAGTCCATCTTTGCTAACGATGAAGCCAGTGAGTCTATTGCTGAGCAGGTAGAGGAAGCCGAAAAAAAAGAGCCATCTTGCGACAGCTCCAAGAACACCAAGACTGATGAGTCTTCCCATCAGCCTCACGCAGATCAAGACCCAACCCTAACTGAGTCTCAATCTGCCCCTGTCGCAAGCACCAAAGCAGAAGACACCACTTTAGCAGAGCAAGCTCAGCAAGCTCAGCTTGCTGCGCAAGCCGAGCAAGAGCGCTTAGAGGCAGAACGCCTTGAGGCTGAGCGTATCGCTGCTGAAAAAGCCGAGCAAGAGCGCTTAGAGGCCGAGCGCCGTGAAGCTGAACGCATTGCTGCTGAAAAGGCAGAGCAAGAGCGCTTAGAGGCCGAGCGCCGTGAAGCCGAGCGCATTGCTGCTGAAAAAGCAGAACAAGAGCGCTTAGAGGCAGAACGCCGTGAAGCTGAGCGCATTGCTGCTGAAAAGGCAGAACAAGAGCGCTTAGAGGCAGAACGCAGAGAGGCTGAGCGTATTGCCGCCGAAAAGGCAGAGCAAGAGCGCTTAGAGGCAGAACGCCGTGAGGCCGAGCGTCTTGCCGCAGAAAAGGCAGAGCAAGAGCGCTTAGAGGCAGAACGCCGTGAAGCTGAGCGCATTGCCGCAGAAAAGGCAGAGCAAGAGCGCTTAGAGGCAGAACGCCGTGAGGCCGAACGTCTTGAGGCTGAGCGTATTGCCGCAGAAAAGGCAGAACAAGAACGCTTAGAGGCAGAACGCCTTGAGGCTGAGCGTATCGCTGCTGAAAAGGCAGAGCAAGAGCGCTTAGAGGCAGAGGCTGCAGCAGCAGAGGCTGCTGAAGCTGCTGAGGCAGAAAAGGCAAATGAAGAGGCCCAGGCTCAAGAGAGTGCCAAAGAGGCCATGCAAGAAGAGCGTAAGTCTTTCTTCTCACGCTTAAAGAAAACTAGAGATAATCTGGCCTTTGGCGTTAGCTCTTTAATCTTCGGTCGTAAGATTGATGAGGACTTGTATGAGGATTTAGAGACTGCTTTATTAACCGCTGACTTAGGAGTGGAAACCACTCAAAAGGTTATTGAGCGCTTGCGTGATGAGTCTCGTGTCCGTGATTTACGTGATGCTGGTGCCTTACGTAATAACTTAAAGAAGATACTTTCAGAAATCTTATATCCATGTGAAAAGCCTTTGATTGTTTATGACCATACTCCATTTGTTATTTTAATGGTAGGTGTAAACGGCGCAGGTAAGACTACTACTATTGGTAAGCTGGCACGTAAGTATCAAGATATGGGCTTAAAGGTAATGCTAGCAGCTGGTGATACCTTTAGAGCTGCCGCTGTAGAACAGTTAAAAGAGTGGGGTGAAAGAGCTAATGTTCCTGTGATTGCACAGGCTACTGGTTCTGATAGTGCCTCTGTGCTTTATGATGCTGTTAGTGCCGCTAAAGCACGTGGTATAGATGTGCTCTTATGTGATACCGCAGGTCGCTTACAAAATAAAGATCACTTAATGGATGAGTTACGTAAGATTGTCCGTGTAATGCAGAAAATTGATCCAAAGTTACCTCATGAGACTATGTTGGTATTGGATGCTGCTACAGGTCAAAATGCTGTATCTCAAACCAAGGTCTTTACTGAGGCGGTTAATGTAACTGGTCTTACTTTGACCAAGTTAGATGGCTCAGCTAAAGGTGGTGTGGTCTTTTCTTTAGCTAATCTCTACGAAATACCAATTCGTTATGTTGGTATTGGTGAAAAGGCTGAAGATCTACGTGAGTTTAAGATTGATCCATTTGTTGATGCTTTAGTAGAAGACGAAGATCATAAATAGCGTTTATCTATAAGATTAACTTATTAAAAAAGCAGCATTTTGCATAAGATCAAAGTGCTGCTTTTTTTATTATGGATTGTTTCTAACGTGTCAAAAGTGTTCTAATTTTGGGCAAAGTTTTAACAAAATTGCGCTAATGATCGCTTTTCTAATAAGTATTAGAGCATTATTGAGAAAAAATTATCAATAGATAAACATGTAATACAAATTAGTGTAATACTAGGCATTTTAAATAAATAAAAGCTGACCAACGATCCAATAATTTATTTATAAATATGCTTTATAAATTATATTGACGTAAGGGCCAACATTAGGGTTATACCTAATTTGTCTTGTACTAAATTCTTTGTTAATAAAGTGCAGTTTGTTAGCAATAATTAAATAAGACCTAAATTAGGGTATTAATATTTCGCGCTTAGTTATGCTAAGCGATTGTTGTGAGTTTTCTTTCCCATGAGTTCTTCACAAAAGCTCAACAAGAGCCTTTTAGCTGCTGCTGTTTCCGTATTATTTACTCCTGTAGCTTTTGCTGCTGATAACCAGACTAGTGGTCTTGAGCGCATTAAGAGTGACACTGTGGTTATTACCGCCTCTCGTACTAGTCAAGAGTTATTAGATGCCAATTCTTCTATTTCTGTAGTTGATACTAAAGAGCTCAAGAATTTTGCTAACGACTCTGTTCCTGAGTTATTACGCTCAGAAACTGGCGTACGCTTAACCTCTGATGGTACCCCTGGCACTAAGCGTGTAACTATTCGTGGTGAAAGTGCGCTACGTACTTTACTCATGGTTGATGGTCAGCGTATTGATGAGCAAAAGACTAAGTCTGGCGCTCCAATGTTAATTAACCCTTACTTTATTGATCGTATTGAAGTAGTAAAGGGTCCAGCCTCTGTATTGTACGGTTCTGATGCTATGGGTGGTATTGTTAACGTCATTACCAAGCAAGCAAGTGAGGAACCATTCAAGTTTGAAGGTGGTGCCAACTTCCTAAGCTCTAATAATAGCTTTAGCGAGTATGTAAATTTATCTGGTACTTTAGACCGCTTTAAGTATGCTATCGGTGCCTTTAATACTAATGCAGGTGACATAGTACTTTCCGATCGCGAACGTTTAGACAACACCTCTTATGATGCTCATGGCTTCAATGGTGACTTTAGCTATGATATTTTAGACAATCTTACTTTAGGCTATCGTGGCGAGTATTATGACTCCAATGCTGAGACCTCTACTACTGTAGGTGGTAATTATTCTGCATTTAGAGGTGAAATTCCTAAGTGGGATCGTCAAAAGCATGCTTTATATTTAAAGGCAACAGATATTAATGATGTCATTGCTGCTTTTGATGCTAGTGTTTACTATCAAAAGACTACCAAAGACTTTATCTCAACCCCTATTCCAATCATTTTAGTAGATGTTGCTAATGAACAAGAGAGCGTAGGTGGTAACTTACAACTTGAGCTTAGCTTATCTGATACTTTCTATTTAGTCACTGGTTATGATGGCCGTTTAGAGAAGATGAGTAGCTACTCTGATACAGATCATCCTCATGGCTATACTATTACCGATGATCAGGGATATAAGCAAGAAAGTCATGCCCTTTATGCTATGCTATCTACTTATTTAACTGATGAGCTGACATTAAATACAGGTGTACGTTATAACTATATTGATAACAAAGCTGGTTCTTCATTAACCACAGATTATATTGTTATCCCAGGTAAACCAATAGTGGTAAGGCAAAATCCTGCATCTAATCATGCTGATGAGAGTCATAGTAAATTAGTTGGTAGTGTTGGTTTGGTTTATCGTCCATTTGACAATGGTGCTTTCCGTATTAATTGGTCACAAGGCTTTAGAGCTCCAACTCTTCAAGAGCTTTATTTAGTAACCAATACTGGTGAGCCTCAATATGGCAATCCTAATTTAAAGCCAGAGGAGTCTAACAATTTTGAAGTTGGCTTTAGATGGGATGATGGGCAGTTATTTGCTGATTACGCCATGTTCTATACCTTAACTGATAACTATATTGAGACCAGAAAAAAGGATAGCCTCGGTCCTAATCGTTGGTCATATACTTATCAGAACATTGCAGAGGCTAAGAGCTATGGTGCTGAGCTAAGCTTATCTTACTTAATTGATAATACTTACGAGCCTTATGCTAACTTAACCTATATGATTCGTGAGTACGAAATTGAGGGTATGAGCTCTAAGAATACTGGTACCCCACGCTTATTTGGTAATGCTGGCTTACGCTTCCATGGCGATATGTTTGAGCTTGATGGCTACTTAAACTTTGCTACTCAAACCAAGGATGATGACTTAAATGGTAGCAACTACTTTGGTAACATGAAGTATGATGGCTATGTAACAGCTAACTTATCCGTATCTACCAAGGTAGGCCCTGAGGATCAATTTACCCTCTATGGCAGCATTGAGAACATCTTTGATGAGCAATATCAAACCAATCAGCTCATTGAGGAGCCAGGCCGCTTTATCTCTATTGGCTTTAAGGCTGACATCTAAAATATTTAGTTAAAGCTTTAGAAAAAAGGCAGAAATCTTATGATTTCTGCCTTTTTTCTTAGAGCAATTCATACTTGATTGGAATCAGCACTCTATTGCTCATAGCATCTAAGCGAGTATTAAATTTGACCAGGCTCTTGGCAAGCTTGCTAGCAGCCTCATCGAGAATTTTATGGCCAGAGCTCTTTTCTATTTTGTAACTGGTGACTACACCATTTTGAATGACAAACTCTACCATAACCGTACCCTCTAACTTGCGTCTTACGGCATTGCGAGGATAGCGCAGTTTACTTCTAATCTCTTTTACCAATAAAGATGCCAGCTGAGCATTAAGCTTGCGAGCTGAGGCCTCTAATAAGTTCTTTTCTTGGGCCTCCTGGGCGGCCTTAGCGGCTGCCTGAGCAGCTGCTTGGGCTTGAGCCTGGGCTTTAGCCTGGGCAGCGGCCTTGGCTTTGGCAAGCTCTTGGGCTTTGTTTGGCTGCTGTGGCTTAGGCTTAGGCTTGGGCTCACTCTTGGCCTGGGGCTTTACTGATGGCTTTTCCTTAATTTTTTCGGCCTTTTTAGGCTCAGGTGGCTTGATTGGGTTTGCAACTACCTTAGGCTCTTCTTTAAGAGGAGGAGGCTCATCAACCTTTACCACTTTTGTTGGGTTATCTTTGATAACAGGAGGTGGCTCAACTTTAGGCTGTTCTACTACAGGAGGCTCTTGTGGAGCTTCTTGCGGTTTGGTGATAGGTGTTTCCTCAATGGCAGGCTCATTAGTAGGCTCTGGAGTTTGTTTGTTTTCCTCTTGAGTACTAGGTTTGTTGGGAGCTACATTGATGCTAAGCAAAACTGATTCAAAGTTTTGCGAGGGAGTAACAATAAACTTGGGGGTATCTAATACTCCAACAAAAACTAGTGCTCCTAATACTCCTATAGAGCCACAAGTTCGGGCAATAAGATCAGGATGCATTAGTTTACCTTGTCTGATTCCTTGATGGTTCGTGCTGCTGCTGTAGGGTCAAAATTATTGTCTACTTTTTCTGACACTACAATGAGTCTACCTTGAGTATAGGCTCTAGCTAAATCAGCAATATTGATGAGATATTGGGTTGGACTTTGGCTATCAATCACTAGCTCTAAAGTTAAATCCTCATGGTCTTGTTGGCAAGTTACCATACGTTCTTTGACCAAATCATTGAGCTCATCTAAGGTACGCTCTTGTTCATCAACAATGTAATTACCGTTAATATCAACGCTAATGCGCATAGTACGGCCTTGTTGCTCTGCTTGCGCTGTGCTCGATTGTGGTAAATCAAAGTCTATGACAGGCAGAGTAAAGCTCATAGTCATAATAAAGAAGATCACTAGCATGAAGATCACGTCGATTAAAGGCGTGAGGTCGACGTTTAAATCATCATCAAGATCAGACATGGATTACTCCTACCAAGCAAAACTACAATATGGGGGCTCAATTATTTTGGGATATGAATGTTACTAATAGCCAAGTTAATTTGATTGCGCAGACCTCTTAAGCTCATTAATAAGTAGTAGTGAACAATCAAGGCTGGAATGGCTAAAGTAAGGCCCATAACGGTGGTTAATAAAGCCTCCCAAATGCCACCTGCGAGCATACTTGGATCAGGCATAGAGCGCTCAGATAAGGTTGAGAACACATCTACCATACCTAAAACAGTACCTAATAATCCTAACAGCGGACCGACAGCGGCACACAATTTTAAAAAGTACATTGAAGAGTAAATACCCTTAAGTTGTACTTGCATAAGAGTATTAATGATTAACTCACGGCTAGGGCAGGTATCAGAACCTGGAGCATTTTGCTCTACCTTTTGCTCATTACTCTTTACTGTATTGATAATGTCTTGAGTAATGCTTTGTTCTGAACGGCTTTGTCTTTTTACTAAGATCACTAACACAGTGCCTCTAATAGCCATAAATAGGCCTATCATGCCTAAAAATAAAATGGCTAATCCACTGTAGCCGACTTGATAGAAGAAATTGATCATTGTCCTAACCGCAACAATATTCTGTAATGGTTTTGATAAATAAGACGAGTTAAAAGACTATGTCCTTTAAGAAGTCTATCTTGATGCATAAAAATGTCAGATCGACAATTCTACTAGTAACTTAAAGCTTGTGCCATATTTTAACTTTGCTAATCTGACATAGGCCACTTTTCTTAAAGATAAGTTCTGTGATTGCAGCTATCTTTGTAGATAGCTATATAGATAGTTATGGAATGTCTGATTTTGGAGCAAAATTTTGCTTTTATGGTTAAAACTATAAAAAAGTACTTTTTGTAACTTATATAAAGTTAGTTTATTAATTTAATTAATAAATATAAAGCTAGTAAGTATTTAGCTTTGTAACAAGTTATGAAAATATTTTGGGAATTTTTGGAAAAGAATTACAAAATGAAGTGATATTTTTTTGCGATAATTGCCGTTCTTTAAAGAGAAAAATACCTCAAAAATGGCTTTAAATCGGCATGTTTAAAGGGTTTTGCTATTTTTGAGGGAAAGTTCATATAGATATGCTGAAGTTCTCATTGTTCGATGATAATCACAAAGATAGTGACCTGAATAGCATATAATGCGGCCTCAACTTAACAAGCGAGGTGCATCGGGGTACTATTTATACAATTGTGCTTATTGTTTTTTTTCATGTGAGAACAAACAGTAGGTTGTCAGTATTCTCGTGGGTACTTTCATAGGGGTCTTCCATGGTAAACGAACTAATGGTGGAATTATCACGTTGGCAATTTGCAGCCACGTCTTTATACCACTTTCTCTTCGTTCCGCTTACTCTTGGTATCTCATGGCTAGTCTTCATTATGGAGTTAGTCTATGTGGCCACAGGACGTGTCATCTACCGTGACATGGCAAAGTTCTGGGGTAAGCTTTTCGGTATTAACTTTGCGATCGGTGTAGCTACTGGTATTACTCTTGAGTTTGAGTTCGGTACTAACTGGTCTAATTACTCTCACTACGTTGGTGATATTTTTGGTGCTCCATTAGCCTTAGAAGGCTTAATGGCATTCTTCTTAGAGTCCACCTTCATCGGCTTGATGTTCACTGGTTGGGATCGTTTTAGCAAGAAGACTCACCTTCTTATTACCTTCTTAACCGCTTTGGGTTCAAACTTGTCCGCCATGTGGATTTTAATTGCCAATGGTTGGATGCAGTACCCAGAGTTCAGCCAGTTCTCTCCAGAGCGTATGCGTATGGAAATGACTGACTTCTGGGGCTTAATCTTCTCAGAAGTTGCTCAGGCTAAGTTCCTCCATACCGTAACTGCTGGTTATACCACTGCAGGTATCTTTGTAGTTGGTGTAAGTGCATACTTAATGCTCCAGAGAAAGTCATTCCAATTTGCCAAGCGCTCAATGACCATTGGTCTTTTATTCGCTCTTTGTGCAATGGGTGGCTCAGGCTTGTCTGGTGACATCAGTGCTTTATTAGTTACTAAGCACCAGCCAGCTAAGCTTGCTGCAATGGAAGCTGAGTTCCACACTCAAGAGCCTCCAGCAGCTTGGTCATTATTTGCTATTCCTAATGAGGATGAGATGGATAACTATGTTTCCATTAAGATTCCTGCTTTATTAGGTTTAATTGCAACTCACTCCATCGATACTCCAGTTAAGGGCTTGCGTGACATTGTTGCTGAGAATGAGCAACGTGTACGTAGCGGCTTAATTGCAAATCGTACCTTGACCGCTATGCGTAAAGGCGACGTTACCGATGAGAATATGGAGCTTTTCAAGGCTCACCAGAAGGATTTAGGTTACGGCTTACTCTTAGTTGAGCACGCTGCTGATCCATTAAATCCTACTGAGCAAGAAATTAAGACTGCTGCTCGTAACAGTGTTCCTTCTGTTACCCTAAATTACTTTGCATTTAGAGTAATGTTAGGCATTGTTTCAGTATTAGGCTTATTATGCGTTGCTGCTGGTTACTTCTTAATTTACAAGAATGACTTACAAGCACGTCCAAAGGTATTAAAGGTATTAGTATTATCTATTCCTCTACCTTTCATTTGCTGTGAAGCTGGTTGGATCTTAGCCGAGTTTGGTCGTCAGCCATGGGCTATTCAAGACGTATTACCAACCTACTTAGCAACTTCCAGCCTATCTCCTGTTGATGTGGGCATTTCCTTACTCTGCTTCATCGGTATTTACACCGTATTACTCATTATTGAGATGAAGTTGATGGTTAAGGCTATCAAGAAGGGCCCAGAAATCACTGAGCCAGAAGAGGATGGTAAGGGTTATCCACCACTTCCACCTCAAGGTCCTCAAGGCTGCGATGCCAAGGAGACTCAAGAGACTCAGGAGACTGTTGCTGTAGCTGATGCATCTGTTCAGGCTGCTAGCGAAGCTGCACCTGCTCAAGAAAGCGAAGCTGCCCCAGCTGCCGAGGCTCAAGCCGTCTCTGCTCAAGCTGATGACAAAGAGAAGACTGAGGCTCAGGGTAAGGACGACTCTGCTAAGGGAGGTGCCTTAAATGCTGTTTGATTATGATACCCTACAAGTAATGTGGTGGATTTTAGTAGGCGTGCTATTAATTGGCTTTGCGCTTACTAACGGCATGGATATGGCCGTTTCTGCCTTGCTCTTTAAAGTTGCTAAAAACTCAAAAGAGCGTGGTGCCATTATCAGCACCATTTCCCCTCACTGGGATGGTAACCAAGTATGGTTAATTACTGCTGGTGGTGCTATTTTCGCTGCTTGGCCTGAGGTTTATGCTGCTTCATTCTCTGGTCTTTACTGGGGTATGCTCTTAGTCTTATTTGCTATTTGGTTACGTCCATTAGCATTTGACTATCGCAATCACAGCAACGACGAGACTTGGCTCAAGCGTTGGGACATTGCTTTAACTGTAGGTTCTTTAGTTCCTATGTTAATTTTCGGCGTAGCATTCGGTAACCTCTTACAGGGTTTACCTTTCTGGGCCGATGAGAATGTTCGCTGGCACTATGATGGCGTATTCTTAACTGCTTTAATTCCACTATTAGATCCATTCTCCTTACTCTGTGGTTTAGTAAGTGTTGCTATGCTTTTAACCCAGGGCTGCTTATGGATTCAATTACGCACTGTAGATGATATTTCTAACCGTGTACGTGGTTTAACCTTAAAGCTTGCTTTATTAACCTTAGTTCTTTATGCACTTGCTGGTTTATGGGCTTACACTTTCGACGGCTATCGCTTAGTTTCCTTAGCCCCAGAGGGTTCTTTCCATTCAATTACTGGCAAGACTGTAGAAGTTGTAGAGCACGGTTTATTTGAGAACTACAAGTCCGTATGGATTTTATGGTTAGTTCCAATTGCTGCCATGTTCTGCATCCTTAAGGCTGGTATCGCTGGTGGTAAGGGTGATGCTATTAAAGGCATTATCTATAACTCTCTAGCAATCGCCTTAGTGATTGGTACCGCAGCTATTGCCATGTTCCCATTCGTCATGCCATCTAGCTACGATCCAGCTTCTTCTTTGACCATTTGGGACGCTTCTTCTTCACACTTCACCTTACAAGTCATGTTATATGCTGTAATCGTGTTTGTGCCAATTTCTCTTTCCTATACCGTTTGGGCATACAAGAGAATGTGGAACCGTGTATCAGAAGAAGACGGCAACACTGGTCACTACTAATTAGACCAAAAGCATTACCCCTTTACCCATGACTTTAGGTAGTCATACCGCTTTAAAGCTAGGCCTAGGTTCAGCCTAGGCCTGTTTTAGAGTAAGTCAGGGGACAAGGTTAAAGGAGTAAAGATGATTTATCTTGCTTGGATTTTAGGATTATTAGGCGTATGCGGCTTAATCTTAGCTGTATGCTATTTATTTGATCTTTGGGATTGGTTCTAAAATCGCTACTTCAGTTCAATTAAAAGCCTCCTCAGCTCAGCTTAAGAGCTGGGGTCGCAAAGCCAAAGGCTTATTGCATCTGCTGATGTTACTAACCTTAGTGGATGCAATTTTTTTGTGTGCCTTTTACGCAGTCATTTGTTATGTGTTTGCTCCTTTTGCGCTGGAGCAGAACACTGCCTACCTACACCTAGCGCCTTATGCGCTTCTTCCTATAGCTGGACGCTTTGTAATGCGTCTTATCATAGCTAAGGTTATTGCTAAGATTTCTTACACTGTAGAAGGTGCTGTCCGTGAAGAGTTGGTCAATAAGCTCTTACGTGTTGGTCCATTATCTTTTGCAGTCAAATCATCATTAAGCACCTTATTCGTAGATGCTTTAGATGACATCATGCCTTATTTCAGCTCATTCTTAGTGACCTTGCGTTATGCCATGGTAATTCCAGTGATCTGTGTGATTGCTGTTGCTTTAATGTCACCATGGTCAGCAGGCATTTTGATTGCTATGGCTCCTTTAATTCCTTTCTTTATGATTATTATTGGAAAGGGTGCTGAGCGCTTAAATCAGCGTCAGTGGAAACAAATTACCCGTCTTGCAGTTCGTTTCCAAGAGGCCTTAGATAAGCTGTCTTTAATTAAATTATTCAATATCGAAAGTAGTGAAATTGAAAAGATCGCCCGTTTAACAAAGCGTTGGCGTGTTGAGACTATGCAGGTATTAAGAATTGCTTTCTTATCTGCTTTAGTCTTAGAGTTCTTTGCTACTTGTGGTATTGCTCTTTGTGCTATTACTTTAGGCTTTGCCGTATATGAGCATGGCTTTGATTACACTAGAGCTCTTTTTGTCTTGTTATTAGCACCAGAGTTTTTCTTACCTTTACGTCAATTAGGCTTTACCTATCACTCTCGTATGAGAGCTTTAGGTGCTATGAGTGGTCTGATGGAATTGCTCTCAGAGAAAGATATTTTTCCTGAGATTAAGCATATTGATGGCCTCAAGCACCAAAAAGATGGGGAGAGCAACGTTACTACTTTAGATAGCACCTTAGATGATAGTTGGATGCAGGCTCCTTTTGCCATTGAGTTTGCCAATGTTAGTGCCACCTATCCTAATGGACGTGTAGGTTTATCTGATTTTTCATGTAAGTTTGAGCCTGGACACGTTAGTGCTTTAGTAGGCCCATCAGGTGCTGGTAAAAGTACTATTTTGCAGTCTATTGCTGGCTTTACTAATGTTAGCACTGGTCAGATTATTATTAATGGTCATGAGTGTTCACGTAATGATTTAATCAACCTTATGTCCAAGGTTTCATACATTCCTCAATTACCAAATCTTTTCTATGGCACCTTACGTGATAACTTAAAACTAGGTGCGCCTGAGGCTAGTGATGAACAGCTACTCAAGGCTTTAGATATGGTAGGAGCTAGTGAACTCATTACCCGCTTTGCAGACGGTCTTGATCATCACGTAGGAGATCAAAATCGCGGTATTTCAGGCGGTGAGACTCGTTTAATTGCTCTGGCACGTGCCATGTTACATGATAGTGCTATTTTATTATTAGATGAGCCAACAGCTTCTTTAGATAGAGACAGTGAAAATCGTTTCTTAGAGGCTTTAAAAACTTTGGGTAAGGATAAAACAGTAATTATTGTTGCTCATCGTAAGGAGCTCATTGATTATGCTACTTATGTAATTGAGGTTAATCCTAAGAAAAAGCTCAATGATCAAGCTAATGTAGCGGCTAGTGATTCTAAGGGAGCTCAATAATGGGACAATATTGGCACTTTTTAGGACTAGTAAGAAAAGAGCTTTATGGAGCTTTATTTGGTGTGTTTATGTCCTTTATTGCGACATTCTCCTCCATTGCTCTTATGGGTACAGCTACCTGGTTTTTAACCGCCATGGCTGTTCATGGTGTGCTTGATATTGCTCTTAATATCTTTATCCCATCGGCTTTAATTAGACTTTTAGCGCTCTCAAGAACCTTACTGCGTTATGGTGAGCGTTATTACACCCATGATGCTACCTTTAGACTAATTGCTTATTTGCGTGTGTTCTTATTTGAACGAGCATTAGATTTAAAGATTGAAGATGCCTTAAAGCTTAAAAGCTCTGACTTACAGCGTCGTATGCAATCTGATTTAGAACGTTTAGAGATGATCTATGTTCGTCAGTTTGTACCTTTTGCTTGTGCCTTTTTATTAGGCCTAGTATTAGGTGGCGTGTTATTAGCTTTTTCACCTTTAATGGCCTTTACTGCCTTAAGTTTAATGGTAGTGTCTGGCGTGATCTTGCCTTATGTATTAACCAGATTTGCCCGTTTATACTCAGAACAACAAAGCTCTTTAGCTATTCATCTTAATGATGATATGTCTGACTTTATTCATGGCTTTTTTGATTTAGTACTTCTTGGCAAGCATTATGAGCGTGCGCAACGCTTTTTACAGACTGCTCAAACTCTTGCTAAAGCCAGAGCTAAGATTATTTACTATGATCAGCTCTCGCAAGTCTTTTTAATGACTTTTTCTGAGTTAACTTTATTCTTATTGTTAATTCAATGCGTGCCTTTAGTAGTAGCAGGAGAGATTTCGTCACCTCAAATGATGATGCTCTCTGTAGTGGCTATGGCCAGTTATGAGGTGTTAACCCCATTAAGTGCTGCTTTCTTGAATTTACCTTATGTAATTCACTCAGCTAATAGAGTAAGTTCATTGCTGCATATTACTAAGGACAATGCTGATTTAAATCCTAACTCTGAGGCCTTAGTTAAAAAAGAAGAGCACTTTGCTCGCTCTAGCTCCAGTGCCTCTATGGCAGCCTCAGGTGGCGTATTATCTCGTTTTAGCTCTCTTGCTAACAGCTCACACCAAAAGCAAGCTGTACAAAACACAGCGGCTAATAGTGTGGTCAATAAAATTGACATCAAAAATGTTTACTTTAGTTATGAGCTCAATGACGGCCAAAGCCTAGAGGTTTTAGATAATTTCTCTTGTACTTTTAGTAGTGATCAAAACTATGTTATCAAGGCTCCATCAGGCCATGGTAAGAGTACTTTAGTTTTACTATTAACCTCTTTGCTTTATCCTAAGCAAGGTGAATTGTATTTAAATGGTCATGCCTATTCTTCGCTTTCAGCAAAGCAAATTAGATCGACCTTTGCTGTAGCATTGCAGGATATTTCTTTATTCTCAGGCTCAATCTTAGAGACCTTTAAACAAATTCAACCTAAGGTTACCAAAGAGGAAGTGCTACAAGCTCTTTCTATAGTGGAGCTTACCGATCTTATTGATGAGCTACCTAATGGCCTTGATGAATGGCTAGGCAGTACAGGTCTTACTATTTCTGGCGGACAGGCTAGACGCTTATGTTTAGCACGAGCTTTAGTTGCGGTAGGTGCTGTGGGAGATAAGAGCGATAATGGTAAGTTCTTAGTTTTAGATGAGCCTGGTGAAGGACTTGATGAGGCCCAAGAGTTGCGTATTATTGAGCGCATTCAAAAGATGCGTAAAGGTGTAATTATTATTACCCATAAGCAAGCAGGAATTGCCTTGGCCGATCACTTGCTCACTCTCTAATTCTCACCTTATTATGATGTGTTATTATATTTATTGATTTAATGACACCTGTGGTTTTATTAAATGCTATCTGCCTTAGTAAGGTAGGTAGCTTTTTATTTTTTTTGCTTCATTGCAAACATCAAACCACACTTCATTCCTCTTTAAACTCTCATATAGGCTAGGGTTTTGCTCTGGCAATAAGTAATCATGGACGATTCAAAACTTAGCAATTTTCAAGATCAACAAGCTCAAGCCATTAAGGTAAATGAAGAGCATAGTATTCACAGCAAAGTGCCTACTAAAGTTATTGATGCCCATGTGGTCGATGCTGACATTCTTGAAGATAGCAATGCCAATGATATCAATCCTAATATTTTTGAAAGCTCTCATGAGGCTAAACCTCACCAAGCAATAGAGTTAGATAATTATGGTCGCTCTATTGAGTTGGATGAAGCAGAAAGAATTAAGGATCGTCTTAATGAAAGCTTTACCGAGCAATTTGGTACTGCTTCTTACTCGCCTGAGCTTAAACAACACTATGCTCACCAAGCTGATGTTGCAAAGCAACAGCCGCTTGCTAAAGGTACCTCTTTAGTACCTGTAGCTAAGGTTCCTCAAGCCTCACATTCTGTACATGCCTCTAAAGATAGTAATTTAAGCCCAGAGGAAAGGCAGCAAAGAGATTTAGCCCATCAACATATTAAGCAATTATTTGATGGGGTAGATGTAGAAAATCTGGCTAAAGGCTTAGATGTTTTAAAGCAAGTTAAAGACATCAATGAACAAAGGCGTAATAGTGAGTCTCAAGAGCAAGATGAAATAGAGGATGACTATTTTTCAGATAGTCTTGATGATGAAGATAGCTCTTTACAGGGTATGCACTTTGTTGCAGAAGATGAGCAAGATAATTTAGATGATAATTTAGACTTTTCAGGCCCTCAGGTAGAGCATGGGTCAGGCTCGCCTTCAAGCTCCCGTGCTATAGCTCGTTCGGCAGGTAATATTGGTGCCTTTATTAGGGCTGCCAATATGGTACCTATGCTCACAGAAGAGCAAGAGCGTGATTTAGCCAAAAGATTACGTGAGTTTGGTGATGTGGATGCTGCCCGTCAGCTAGTTACCTCTCATTTGCGTTTTGTAGTTAGTGTGGCTCGTAAGTTTACAGGCTATGGTCTGCCTTTGGCTGATTTGATTCAAGAGGGCAACATAGGCTTAATGAAGGCTGTTAAAAACTATGATCCTGACGTGGGCCATGGTTTAGCAGCATTTGCCTCTAGTTGGATTAAAGCTGAGATGTTCGACTACGTCATTCGTAATTGGCGTATGGTAAAAGTAGCTACTACTAAGGCGCAAAGAAAGTTATTTTTTAACTTACGTAAGAGTAAAAAGCGTCTAGGTTGGATGTCTGAAAGTGAGAGATCAGAACTGGCTAATGATTTAGGTGTTTCTGTTAGTGATGTTACCGAAATGGAGGCTCGTTTAGCAGGTTCTGATGTAGGATTTGATTTGGGTGAGGACGATAGCTCAGATAAATCAGTAGCTGTTACTGTTTCTCCTTCTTCTTATTTGGAAGATGAAAATTCTAATTTTGCGCTTAATTATGAAAACAGCAACTATTCTGCCTGGGAGATTAAAAAGCTACATGAAGCTTTATCTACTTTAGATAGTCGCTCTAATCATATTATTAAACGTCGTTGGTTAGATGAGCATAAGGCCACTTTACAAGAGCTCTCAAAAGAGTTGGGCGTTTCTATTGAGCGTGTTAGACAGCTTGAAAATAACGCTATGAACAAGGTTAAAGGGATCTTGTTAAATGATGGCTTTAATGACGATGAGCCAGTGTTGGCTTTAGAGCACCATGAAAGCGGGACAAATAAAGCTAAAAAGAGTGTCGCCTCCAATAGAACTAAGGCTAGTGCTACCAAGAGGGCTTCTGGTAAAGGGGCACGAGAGCGCCTTAAGTCTTTGCCCTTAAAAACTAGCCACCAGCTAGCCTATAAAGAAAAGGATGAAGAAAAGAAAGGTCGCAAAGCTACAGCCAAAAAGACTAGTACTAAAAAAACTAGCAAGAGCAAAGATTTGGTAGAAAGCGCAACTCTTACTGGCGATAGCAATCAAACATTAATTCAAGAATAGCTAAAAAACAACCCTAAAGAATTGTTTCTTTAGGGTTGTTTGGTAATGAGGGGATCAATAATAACTCTTATGACTTGAATAAGTAGTTAATATTGAAGGCAACGCCTAAGCGTAAATCAAAATCATTAGTAAGTAAGAAGTTGCCATTGTAAAGATCTGGTCTAACCTCTTGGCAGAAGAATCTATCTTTAAAGACTTTAAAGCGTACGGCTAAGCAAGGTACATTAGCAGCTAGTTTATTAGCAAGCTCTAACATTTGCTCATAGCACTTAGGCTTTTCTACTTGCTCTAAAGCAGGACGAGCGCCTTGGGAGTCATTGGCTAAACTGCAAGCTAATAAGTTAAAGTCACGGTCATAAAGATTTAATGCACGGTTAGCACCAGAAACTAAGATAGTTGAGGTTTGGCCGTTGGTGCATAAGACATTGAACTCAAGGCTTGGCTCTTGATCTGCTTTGGTTAAAGCAAAACAGCCAATCACAAATTTAGCTTGAGCCTGGGCAGTTAAACGCTCAGAGAGATTGCTCTGACACTGCTTTTGTACATTCTCAAGTACAGTATGAACTTCACTAAGTTTGACCTTACGCTTATCGCTAACGCTAATAGTAGTAGCAGTTAGGCCATTAAATAAGAAGTAAAAAGCGTTTGGTAGCTTATCCCATTGCTCTTGAGTTAACTCAGATGCACTATCAAACAAAGCTACTGGAGTTGGGGCCTGCTCTTTAGAAAAACCGTAATTATTTTGTAAGGTTGAGCTTAAAGTTCTTAAATCAAATAAAGGAGTGTGCTTGTCCCATAGATTTAAATGGAAAGCACGCAAGAAATAAAACTTTTCGGACAAAGTAGCAGGGGTAGCTGCTAAATCTAAGTCTTTGTTAGTAGTAGTCTTATAGCCACCTTCAAGTAATAAAGCTTTTTGGCTATTAGTAAGGTTGCCACCTTCATTTAATTTCACTAACAAGCCTTGCTCTAAATTATGAGCACGGTAGTCACCAGGACAGCCTTGGGCAATGTAGTGTAATAAAGGATTGATGTCCTTTAAATTATGATATTGGCTGTATTTGTTGCCATCAAAAAGCACGCTTGGCAAACGTTGCTCTTTATAGCCATAGTTAGCATAGTGATAGGCAGCATCAGGGTTACCATCTTCATGGTATTCAATTTCTGGATATTGCTCTAAATACCACTGCTCATCAAAATAAGGGCTGGTTCTTACGATTTGGGCTAAAGCTTGAGCATCAAGACTATTGTTCTCAAGCATTGAAAGATTAAGATTCATAGTAAAAAAATAAATAATATTTAACAAAATGAAAGAGCAAGCTCATTTGGCCTATGGGAGTCAAACTGCACTACAGGCTTAAATTGAGGATTATGTTGAGCCATGCTCTTGATGAGAGTAACCATGCTTGTACAAGGTTTAACTAGCTCATCCACGCTAAAATTAGAAAGATTAAAGTGATCTGTAAAAGGTTCATTAATTAAGATCAAGAGCTCTTTAGTATGCTTTTTAATGGCCTTATGGGTTGTAGTTAACAACAGTTGCTGTGAGCTTAAATCGTTAAGGTTAAGCTTTAGTAACTCACATTTGTATTTGTTAATGGCATCGGCTAAGGTCAGAGTGCTATAGCCTGCATTGTGGCTTAGGTAGTGTGGTCTTTGGTTAACCAACCTGTTGCCTTGAGCATCATAGAAAATCTTGCAGTTAGATTTTAAAAAGAGCACACCTTTTTGCAGCTTAACTTGTTTAAAGCTGCGCTCTAGCTGCTTATAGCTTGATTGAGGTTGTTCTTTGCTAGGCTCGTCCACCAAAGCGATAAACTTGTTAATGGAGCATTTTTGTAACATGCTAAAACTAAGGGCATTAACCTCAAGATCTAAAGCGCTATGATAGCTTTTTTGAGAGAGGCAAATAGTGCCAGTAAGTTTTAAGGTAGCTAAAGCAATGATATTGTTAAGAACTTTGCTAATTTCAAAGCCATCTAACACCAGATTGTTTGGTGCGGTTAGATTAAGCTTATCTTTCCATGAACCAAGGAGCTCTTGAGCTGACACCTTAGCCAATAAAGCATCTGCCAATACAGGGCCTACAATGTAGTATAGTATTCTCAAAGAGATAAAGTGCTGTAAGTTTTGTTGGCTCTTATCAGAGTCTAATGCTTCAAAACAACACACTAAGTCGTCACTACTATGCAGCTCTTGAGGCCATTGGGGATCATTAAGATAATTATCAATTAAATGATTAAGATCTTTAAGGCTAGTTAAGCTGCCTAGAACTTTGTCAGAACAATATTTTTCATAGAGCTTAGATAAAGACATATTTTTGCCAAACCCAAGGTAATAACTTGTGGTTTGCTCCTCTGATCTTGATATGAAACCTTGGCCAAAATATATTGCAGGTATTAAGAAGACCCCATCTTGCATTTTCCAGAGCTTATAATAAAGCTCTTAAGAGATCTTTAGGGTTTTTTATAGTATCAGAAAATAGCTTTTTTTACTGGAAAGCTTAAGATTAAAAGTAAATAGATATTTTAAGTAGTTCATTATGGCTCAGTTTAAGATTCTTCCTCAGACTTATCTATTATCTCCTTTAACATGTTTTAGCAAGAAAAGACTGTTTGAGGAAATTTGTACCTTGGTATCAGCTATTACTGATATCAAAGAGGAAGTATTACTACAAGCGCTTAATGAACGTGAGTCTATGGGCTCTACCGTTTGTGCTAAAGGTATTGGTATTCCTCATGCTTTAGTGCCTGGTCTTGAGCAGTCTTTAGCTGTTTTAACTATTATCAATAAGGAAGTGCCTTATAACACTGTAGATACTGACTATATGGGAGTTGATGTGGCTTTGGCCTTTTTCATTTCCCCTAAAGATGACTACGACTATGTGGAGCAAATGCTGCGTTTTGTTAGTAAAGAGTTAGACAATACTGAGCTGGCTAACTCTATACGTCGTGTGTGGCAGGATAATAGTAAGTTAATCTTAATTTTGCAAAAGCTTGATGCCTTATTAAGCCAAGAATTTAAGAGCTCACCTGTTAAAAGTAGTGCCTCTCCTGCTACTAATAGCATTATGCAGTTCATTAACGATGCAATTAATAGTTAAAAGTCAATGCTTAATACAAACAGAGTAAGATTGTTTTATACTTAATATCCAACAGTTTTAGTAAAGGTAGCTTGTTCTATGGATAAGGCAACAGTTCAGTTGGTTATTATTTCTGGTCGCTCAGGCTCTGGTAAAACAGTTGCTTTAAGAGCTTTAGAGGACTTGGGCTATTATTGTATCGATAATTTGCCTGTGCTGTTCTTGCCTGAGCTTACTGATATTGCTCCTCAACGTTATCCTAAGTTGGCAGTATCAATCGATATTCGCAATATTCCTGAAGATGAAAGCTATATGGGTAATCTTATAGGTAATATTAAAGATAATCCTAAGATTCACTCAACTGTGATTTACTGCGATGCCGATGATCAAGTCTTAATTAAGCGCTACTCAGAAACAAGACGCTTGCACCCTCTTTCCAAGAACCACCTGTCCTTATCCGAGGCCATTGTATTAGAGCGTACTAAGCTTTCCAGCCTCTGTGGCTATGCTGACTTACGTATCGATACCTCAGACTTATCAGTACATGACTTATCTAATGAGGTTGTAACCTCAATTTTAGGCTCACCTCAAAAAAATCTAGTAATGGTCTTTGAGTCTTTTGGCTTTAAATATGGCATTGCCAAAGATGCTGACTTTGTTTTTGATGCCCGCTTCTTGCCTAATCCTTACTGGGAAAAAGAATTGCGCTCCTATACAGGTTTAGACGAGCCTGTAAAAGACTTCTTCAAGCGCTATCCATCAGTATTTACTTATATCAAGCAAATTGATGACATGATTATGTATTGGCTAAGAGATATTGAATCTAGCAATCGTAGTTATCTTACTGTCTCAATTGGCTGTACTGGTGGTTGCCACCGCTCAGTATTTATTGCTCAAAGCTTGGCTGATAAATTTAATGAGCGAGGTTTTAATGTCCAAGTACGTCATCGCTCTCTCAATATTAACAACAATTATTTGGCTAAGAGTCAGGCAAAATAACAACTTTTAACAAAAATTTAAAAAAAGTTTTGTTTTAGTGTTGACAGGTCATCTCTTGCCTTGTAAAATGTGCATCGCTTTCAAACGCTAGTGTGAAAGCAAAATTTTGTTTGATGAAGTTCCTCCTTAGTTCAGTCGGTAGAACGGCGGACTGTTAATCCGTATGTCGCTGGTTCAAGTCCAGTAGGAGGAGCCAAAATAAACCATCATAATCAGCCCTCGTGCTGATTTTTTTGTTTTTGGGCCACCCAAAACCAAATCCCCGCCCTCGCAGCCATTCGCTGCACCCGCACTCACCCCCATACCAGCACTCGCACTCACATTCGCTCCTGCTTGCTTCGCTGCGCCCGCACTGCGCCTGCTTTACTGCGCTTTGCATTCGCACTTGCTCAGCGCCCGCACCGCTGCGCCTGCGCCAACTGAGCCAACTGAACTTGCTGCGCCTGCGGGCTTAATGCTCTGCGCCCTTAATATTAGATTGCTTAAAAGTAAAGCAAGGCTATGGCTATATGGTAGCTGTGGCAGTAGTAGTGGTGGAAATTGCTGTGGTATATCCATAGCTTGGCCCGTCTGGTTGTTTTCCTAGTAGTTAGGATGATGAGGGGCCAAGTATGGATGGGGTGCAGTTGAGACTATGGATAAGGTTTAGTTTGTGCTCTGGTGATGAGTGGCTTGGTGTTGCTTATAGTAGAAATAGATGGTTGCTACTACGCCTATTAGGCATAAATAACCTTGGAAGTAAAAGGCTGAGGTTAGGTCGCCATCATTAAGCTGAATCAAGCGTCCTGCAATGATTGGCACTACAGTCATACCAAAAGCAAAGAGTGCTTGAAATAAGCCAATAGCTGAGGAGCGGCGATATTTTTCAATACCTACTATAGCCTCACTAGTAGCAATGGAGAAGACAAAGCCAAAGCTCCAGCCCAAGAAAATTTGAATCACTATGAGCAGGTAAATATTTCCTACCATTACAGATAAGAAACAATATAAACCAAGTAAAGCTAAAGCCGAGCTTAATAAAAAGCCTTGGGAAATACGGTCAAAAGGAGGTTTACCTGAGTAGTAACTAGAGACTACATTCATTAAGATGAATACTACTGTCATAATACCCATCTCAAACGAGGTGCCTCCAATACGTAATGCAGCCTCATTAGAAAAGGACATAATAGTACTCATGGTAATACCTTGCTGGATACTGGCTAAGAAGGCAAAGAACCATATACGACCTTTTAAAGCCACTTTGAGAAGATCGATAAGCGCTGGTCGTTGATGGTTGCTCTCCTCTGGCATTAAATGAGCATATTGAGGGTCGTTTTCTTTTAAAGTTAAGGCAAGTAAAACCGCAGCTCCACCTGAGAGGGCTGAGCACAGACATAAAAAGTCCATGCCATAATATTGGAAAAACACCGCCGACATAATAAAAGCCAGCATAATGCCAAAGTTATTTGCTGCAAAGAGGTAGCCGATTTGCTTTTGCATGTGCTCAGGTCTTATATATTTGGTGTAGAGCAACATAAAGCTTACCCATAAAGAGGAGGCGACACCTGAGCAAATATTAGCTACTAAAAAGCCCATACCATTGCTTTCTAAGAGACGGATAATGGATGCTCCACCAGAAAAACAACAGCCGATAATAATAATAAGCTTATGTCGGCCTAAGAGATCGGCGCTAATACCTAAAGGAAAGCGCAAAGTCATTTGAACGCCGCCATATAGACCTACAATTAAACCTACAAAATCAGCAGTTACTTTTTGCGACAGTAAATATGGGGCTGTATTTGGCACATAAATGTATTGGGCAAACCAGAATAAAGCGATAATTACCAGCAACTTATTTGTTTGGTTCATCAATAAGTCCTCAACTACAAAACAAGACTCCCTTATTCTAGAAAGATAATTGAGCAAAGCAAGTAAGCAAGGAAAAGTAGGGGGAGCGTTCTAAGGGCACTCTAGTGGCGCTTTGCGCCAATAGTTATTGTGTTTGATTGGTGTGTTGTAGAGGGATAAAAAACATCATGCCTTGTTTTGGAGCGCAAGATGGCACTATGCCTAAATCTAGTGCATGAATAAGCTAAGAGCTCAATTAAGAGCTCTTAGTTAGTTTTGCTTATTTAGCTTTAGCGATGCGCCTATTTGGCAGTGCGCTTGTGATGGCGACGGCGAGCATAATAAATTGCCGTGGCTAATGCGCCTGCGATGGCTAGTAGTGCTTGGAAAAAGAAGGCACTATTCAGAGATGAGGTGTGGGCAAATAAATAACCTGCAACAATAGGTACTGCCGTCATGCCGATGGCAAACATAGATTGGAATATGCCTAAGGCTGTAGAGCGGCGGTAGCTTTCTATTTGACTTAATGCCTCAGCAGAACACCATGAGAACACAAAGCCGCCTGTAGTTCCTAATAGTATTTGAATAGGAATCAGGGCGTAAACACTATCTACTGTTACCATCAGTACGCAATACAGAGCCATACAAATTTGCGATAAGGTCATTAAAATACCTGGGCCAATTTTGATGGCAGTATGAGTTGAGGATAACAAGTTAGAGGCTGTATATGAGGCTGTCATAGTCATGGTCATAATACCTATTTGCCAGGCTGACGCTCCAAGACTATGCGCTACCTCATTAGAAAATGACATGGCTGTACCCATCAAGATACCTTGTTGGATCATGCCAATGACAGAAAAGAACCATAAGCGCTTGTTATAGGCAACATGCAACAATTCACTTACTTTAGGTGGATTGATATTATTATTAGGTGGTTCTTTGAGGCTTAATGAAATAATGGTAGAAATAGTGCCTCCTGATACCGATAAAAGACACATTAAGAACATACCAAAATGTTCATATAAGGTAGCAGAGGCAAAGAAGCCTAAAAGAATGCCTCCATTACAAGCTGCTAATACATAGCCCATACCCTTTTGTAAATTTTCTTTAGTTAAAGTCTTGGTATGGAACAGAATAAAGCACATCCACATGGATGAGGAAAAGCCAGAAATAATATTGGCAATTAAAAATCCCATGCCTGTAGGTAGGTAAAGACGTATTATTGAGGCTACAGCTGCTGAGGCGCACCCTACAATAATCATAGGCTTGTAATAGCCAATTTTATCGGAAAAGATGCCGACAAAAAGGCGAGTAAAAAAAGGAATAGCTCCATAAAATCCCACAACTAAGCCAACAAAATCAGCACTGACTTTTTGAGCTAGTAAAAAAGGAGTGGTATAAGGAACATAAACGTATTGGGTAAACCAAAATAGTCCAATTACTAACAATAAACGAGCTGTTTGACTCATAGTGCCTCTACCGCAGAGAACTTAATATTTGGGTGCTAAGACTATCAGCAAAATCATTATTTAGCTAGGGAAAAATGTCTTATTTATCAAAAACATTAGCTAATGAAACGAAAAACCCCGCCAGTGGCGGGTTCTTTCCTCGTAATGTCAGGAGGCTTGCGCCTCCTGGAATAAGGATGACTTTTTGGTTGTGTTAAGCGTATGCTACGCTTATTGGGCTTCCTAAAAGGAAAATCTGCAGTCTATCTCAGCACCAAGCAAACAGCTAGCAACGGGAGTATTTGAGATAAACGAATGTTAAGGTCTTACGGGACCTTGGTTAGTAATTCTTGTTCTTGTTCCTTAAGTTTGGTTTGTATGCTAAGGCATACTGGGGTGGACTTAAGGAGATTACTAAAAGCTTAGTCTAATAAGTGGTAGTGCGTTGCGTTTTCCTAAAATCACAACTCTTACTACGTAATCTTGAAAAGACTAAAGCTAACTTATTCGTGCTTTTCCTTATACTTAACAAGTTGACGATCAACTTTGTCAATTAAGGCATCGATGGCTGCATACATGCTTTCATCTTCTGCTTCGGCGTGAAGTGAGCCGCCAGCAAGACTAATATCAGCTTTAGCAATTTGCTGAAGCTTCTCTACGGTTAAGGTAACAGCAATTGAAGTAATTGCATCGCCCTTACGCTCAAGTTTATTAAACTTGTCTGTAACGTAGTCATGAAGAGCGTCTGTGACCTTGAGTCCTACACCTTGGATGTTAATCTGCATATATTTGATCCTTAATCCAAACTTGTTGGATACCGAATGTTTGGCTGACGTCCACCATTGTTATTGTGCCTCATGCACTAAATAGTCTTAAAACAATTAAAGTCAGGTGCAGTAAAAAAAAAGACTATTTTTAACAAAGGTTCCTACTGCGAGAAACTATCACTCAAGCAAAAGCTTTTGTATAGTTGGTTCATGAGCATCTTGCCGTAAGCGCAAAACTGTTGTGTAAAAATATAGTCAGCGACGGTGATGCATCAAGCAAACGGGGTTCGTCTTACCCTATGGTGTATTGCAACCTTTGTTTCCATATTAACCAAAATAATGGTTTTGTGAACATTAAATTTAATAACTTTTGATGTATGTCAAGAAACGCAAGCAAGGAGAATAAACTGGTATGTCAGTTTATGGGCAAGGAATGGGCGATGTATATGCCTTTTTGTTGGCTGATATACTAGTTTTTTAGAAAAAATAAAATTTTGCCAAATAAAAGTAAGGCTCTGGTAAAAAATTCTACTCAGAGCCTTAAGAAAGTTTAAACGAGACGCTTTCTTTGTGAGGATGAACCAATACCCAAAGCCTCTCGATACTTAGCGATAGTACGGCGGGCAACACAGAAGCCTTTTTCTTTTAATAAATTAGCAATTTGATTATCAGAATAAGGTCTACGTGGGTTTTCATTGGCCACTAAAGTCTTAATCTCAGCTCTAATAGCTGTAGAAGAGGCAGTACCGCCACTTTCGGGGCTGACATGGCTAGAGAAGAAGTATTTGAGCTCAAAGGTTCCTCTCATAGTGTAAATATACTTTTCGGTAGTCACACGAGAAATAGTAGACTCATGCATCTCAATTTCTTGTGCAATATCGTTAAGTACTAATGGCTCCATGCGGTGTTCGCCATAATCGAGGAAGGCTTTTTGATGCTCAACAATACATTTAGCTACTTTGAGTAAAGTATCGTTACGCTTGGCAATACTTTGGATAAACCAATTAGCCTCTTGTAAGTTTGACTTAAAAAATTCCTTTTCACGTTCATTACGGGCATAGCAAACTAAAGACTTATATTGCTCATTAAGCTTTACCCTAGGTAAGGCATCAGGGTTGAGCACTACATCATAATTGCCATCATCATCTTTAATCACTAAGACATCAGGCACAATGTAGTCAGCCTTTTCTTTAATAGCAGTACGTCCAGGACGTGGCGTTAAAGATAAAATTACATCATTGATCTTCTTAAGCGTATCTTCTTTAACCCCTAATTTAGAGCATAAAGAGCGATAGTCGTGATTGGATAAGAGATCAATATATTTGCTTACCACCTCATAGGCCATTCGCACTTCTTCTCTTTGATCAGTGCTAAGCAGCTCTTTTAGTTGAATGAGCAAGCATTCTTGAACATTACGTGAACCTACGCCTAGAGGGTCATAATTTTGGATAAGCTTTAAAATGATATTGAGATCTTCAATAGTAGCATCAGGATATTTACTTACTACCAAAGTTAGCAAGTCGCTAAGCTCTTCTGACAAATATCCTGAGTCATCAATAGCATCAATAATCACCTCAGCAATATAGCGATCACGTCCTTTTAAAGGAGAGCAGTCTAATTGCCACATGAGGTGATCATGTAAATCAATCTGGGTTTCACCCTCAAAAGCACCTTCGTCATCCAGTACAGCGCCTTTTGCACGTGATTTGGCACTGTAATTATCTTCACGACTGATATTGTCTAAGTTTTCTTGGGTGGAGCTACTGCCAGGATCAATTTGCGCAGATGTTATTTTATCTGGCATGTCAGATAGATTAGGTTCGCCCTCAAAAGAGCTTTCAAATGAGGAGCCCATGCTATCGCTTGAATGATCATAATCAAAGTGCTCATCTAATTCATGAGCACTAGTGTTTTGATACTCAATAGAGCTAGAGCCTCTAATGGTGCTATCTTTACCCATAAGTTCATTGATGGAGGTTATTTCTCCATCTTTTGAATGCCCTAACAGGTCAATGTCTGCTCCTTGATATGAGGCATCATCACTAAAGGGATCAAATACTTCATTATCATGCTCTTGACGCTCTTTTTCTGCTATAGCATCTAAAGACTCAAGATTAGAGTTAGCAATGGTCTCATCAATCTCTAAAAGAGGATTGCTCTCTACTGTTTGTTGAATTTCTTGGCGCAGATCTAGAGTAGACAATTGCAACAGACGAATAGCTTGTTGCAATTGCGGAGTCATAGTTAATGTCTGGGTCTGGATTGCTCTGATTTGCAGCGAGTTTCTCAAACCGGCCATGATAAAAATCCTATAGTGAGAAGTTCTTACCCAAGTAGACTTCTTGTACTTTTTTATTGTTTAGTACTTCTTGTGCCGTACCCTGGGCAATGATCTCACCAGCGTTTACTATATAAGCTTGGGCACAAACGTCTAAAGTTTCACGCACATTGTGATCAGTGATGAGCACTCCTATGTCGCGATCTCTTAGGTGTTTGATAATATCTTTAATATCAGAAATGGAAATTGGATCCACTCCTGCAAAAGGTTCATCTAATAAAACAAATTTAGGATTAGCAGCTAAAGCTCTGGCAATTTCAACTCTACGTCTTTCACCGCCAGAAAGTGCCATGCCTGCACTATCTCTAATATGTTCAATATGAAATTCTTCTAAAAGCTCATCAACTCTATTTTTCTTTTCTATAGAGCTGAGGTTTTTCTGGAGCTCTACTACACTCATTAAATTTTCTGCTACGGTTAACTTCCTAAAGATTGAGTTTTCTTGAGGAAGATAACCTAAACCAGCTTGAGCTCTTTTATGCATTGGCATGTGAGTAATATCAGTATTGTCGATAGTCACATTACCATTTTCTGTAGAAATAATACCTACAATAATATAAAAGGAGGTGGTTTTACCAGCTCCATTGGGGCCTAGTAAACCTACTACGCTGCCGCTTTCAATGCTTAAACTTACATCGTTGACAACTACACGTCCTTTGTAGGTTTTCTTGAGGTGATTAGCTTGTAACAGACTCATAACTGTCCTTGAAAGTAGCTTATTGTAAATTTACTGCTTGTTTTTGTCTTTAGAGAAGTCGGCTGGTACAAAAGTACTAGAGACACGACCTCCTTGGCTATTGTTGTTATAAGCACGCATCTTTTGAGTAGAAATATTGTACTCAATGCGCTCACCAGACATCTTAGATTCGCCTTGCCAAATAGAAGCTCTTCCTTGTAACACAATTTTAGTCTCTTCTGGCAAATAGCTTAAGGTACTAGCACGTGCCTTAATATAGCGACCATTGTCTTGCTGTTGCTCAAAAGTTACAGGATTACCATAGGCAATAATTGATTTTAATGATCCATTATTAGCTCTAGTAACCTCAATTTTATCTGCATTGAGCTTAATAGATCCTTGGGTAGCTACCACATCGCCTGAAAAGAGCAACTTATTTGCCTGCAGATCTGCGCTTTGCTCAGCCGACTCAACATTAATTGGTTGGCTTTGATCGCTTTTTAAAGCAAAAGCTTGAGAGGTCAACATGTAGCATGCTAAAAAAATAGCAGCGCTTTTAAGGGAAATAAGTTGCATGAGGCTTGTCCTTAATAACAAATGTTTTGTTATTGAGATCAACTAGATAGTTTGATCCCTCATTAACAAATTGAGCTCCTTTAATGGTTATCTTTGAAGGAGAGCTGATTTCATTGGTTTGCATATTAAAGTACAGATCAGGAGTAGTGATCTCTTTAATCTCAGCTGTTGCGTAGTTAGGGCTAACAACAATGTTACCTTGCAGTTGAGCTGCTTTATTAAAAATCAGTTCACCTTTATCAGCAGTAATTTGCCAGCCATATGTGGTGTTGTCTTGTTTTTGGTTATAAAAAAAACCAATTAGTCCAGAAGTTTGGATTAAATCTTTCTTTTTATAAAAAGCTACTTCACGGGCAAAGATACTATGAGTAATTTTGCCTTGCTCGTTATAGACTTCGGCTGTGAAATTTTCAGCTTCAAAAGTTGGATAACGTACTTCAATCTCATCTGAGCTAAGCTGGCCACTTATACCTGAAAATTGGTACATCAAACCAGCAACAATGGTTAGTAAAGCTGCAATGATAATTGATCTAAGAGTAACACTCATGACAAGCTCCAAGAGCACTAAATAGTCTGGTTGGTACTGTAAATATTGGCACAAACTACAACAACCAAGGCGCTAAGCTTGCAAGCCATAAACAATATATTTTAGCTAATTTTTTATAAATTTGGCCCAAAAGTTGCCTTAATTTAATGAAATTAAAAATTGATCACAGAATAATGGCCTGTTTTTCTACTTTTTAGCTTTTGAATTACTATAAAGCCTGAGCTTATTGCTAAGCCCAGGCTTATCTTAAAGTTAGCTTAAAGCACACAACTTAAATGTTATTGACCTGCATTGGCAAAGGATAACTTTTGCTCAAAGAGGAAAGATGGATAGCCATCAGTCCTTACTTTACCTTGTGCCATTAAGATGAGATCACAAAACTCACGAGCAGCCCCATGACCGCCATTATTGCTAAGTACAATGCTGGCTATGGTTTTCATATAGTGATAGCCATCATTAGGACAGGCGCTGACACTGGCATGTTTGAATAAAGGAATGTCATTAACATCATCACCCATCACAGCCAAATTCTCTTGACTCATGTTGAGCTCTGTGAGCAGTTCTAATAATGCTTCTTCTTTATCCATTTTGCCTTGAATGACATATTGAATGCCCAGCTCTTTAGCTCTACGAGCGGTAAGTGGTGAGTTACGACCTGTAAGTAACGCTACTTTGATATTAGCTTTTATGAGTAAGGAAATTCCCATACCATCCTTACAATTAAATTTCTTGAGCTCATTTTCAGTACGATCAAGAAAAATGCCGCTATCGCTCAAAGTACCATCAACATCAAAGACCACTAGCTTAATATTATTAAGCTTTTCCACTAATGGGCCTGATAAGGTCTGATAGTAGGTTACTAAAGGTTGCTCACTCACAATAAACACTCCTAAATTAAGCCAGCTCGTAACATATCATGCATATTAAAAGCGCCAATAACCTGATTGTCCTCATTGACTACAATCATGGCAGAAATTTTCTTTTGTTGCATAACACTAAGAGCATCTGCTGCTAAGCAGTCAGCTTGAACACTAACACCACCTTTGGTCATTACTTTAGATAATTGGTCGTGCACTGATAATTCACGCTCTAAAGTACGTCTTAAATCACCATCGGTATAGACACCTATAAAGTGCATATCTTGATCGACTACAGCCACAATACCCAAGGTTTTAGCTGTCATTTCAATTAAGGCATCTTTAATAGAAACATCTTGCTGACATAAAGGTATTTCATCCTTAGTATGCATAATATCTTTGCAGCGTACTAGTAATTTACGACCTAAAGCACCGCCTGGGTGGGACATAGCAAAATCACGCTCAGTAAAGCCACGAGCCTCTAACAGTGCAATAGCAAGAGCATCACCAATAGCAAGCTCAGCTGTGGAGCTTGAGGTAGGGGCTAAATTTAAAGGGCATGCTTCTTTTGAAACATGGGCATTTAAGGCAACATCAGCAGCTTTAGCTAAAGAGGATTCCATATTGCCCACAATAGCTATAAGAGGAATATTACGACGGCATAAGAGAGGAATCATAAGCTTAAGCTCAGAACCTTCTCCAGAGTTAGAAATGGCTATAACAACATCATGGTCGCCAATCATGCCTAGATCGCCATGAGCAGCCTCTCCAGCTTGCACAAAGAACGCCTGAGTGCCTGTAGATGCTAGAGTAGAGGCTATTTTGGTGGCAATATGGCCAGACTTGCCTACACCAGTTAAAATAACCTTGCCTTGACACTTTAATAGTAAATCGCAAGCTTTAACAAAGTTATCATCAATTGAAGGTATTAATTCTAAGATAGCCTCAGCCTCTTCTTTTAATACTCTTTGTCCTGCTTGGATACAGGTTTCTTTAAACATTGCTGTTATTCCTATAGTTGCAATTGCTAATGTAAGGTCGTTAAGAATAAATTTTTACAGCCTAATTTTAAGCAATAGCTTTTATGATAAGCTTTGCTTGACTATTTAGTCTAAAAAAAATCTCATTACATTCACATTAATAATACGCTTAATATACATCTTAAGTTGTTCAGATTTAAGATCACTAACAAGGTCAAATATTATGTCAGTGTGAATAGTTTATGTTTTGTCAGCTCTTAAAAGCGCCAAGAGCTTTTAAGGGGCTCCTTGAGTGGAAAGCACAATGCTGGAGATAAAATGCGACAGCCTTAATGGCCAAAATCAAGATGCCTTAGTCAAGGTGAAGGATGTTTTCTTCTCTTATGGCGGACGAAAAATTTATAAAGGAATGTCACTTGATATTCCACGTAATAAGATCACTGCTATTTTAGGCCCATCAGGAACAGGCAAAACCACTTTATTAAGATTAATTGGTGGTCAGCTCAAACCCGACTCTGGTGAGATCTTCTTTGATGGCATTAATGTTCATGCTCTTCAAAGAACAGAGCTCTATGAGCTACGTAAGCGTATGAGCATGCTATTCCAAAGTGGAGCTTTATTTACTGATCTTAATGTATTTGAAAATGTTGCTTTTCCTTTACGTGAACATACCAAGTTGCCTGAGGTGCTAATTCACGATTTAGTGATGATGAAGCTTGAGGCTGTAGGTCTGCGAGGAGCGGCATACTTTTCTCCTAATGAGTTATCTGGCGGTATGGCTCGCAGAGCTGCTTTGGCTCGCTCTATTGCTTTAGATCCTGATTTGATTATGTATGACGAGCCTTTTGTAGGACAAGATCCTATTACTATGGCCGTATTAGTCAAATTGATTAAGGATCTAAATGAGTCATTAGGTATTACCTCTATTATCGTAACCCACGATGTGCAAGAGGTCTTATCCATTGCTCACCAGGTATATATTGTTGCTGATGGTAAGGTAATAGGCTCTGGTACTCCTGATGAGGTACGCAATAGCTCTGATCCTAAAGTCTTGCAATTTATCAATGGCGATTTTGACGGCCCTTATGCTTTCAATCTCAAGGCAGATAAGGACTATTTAGAGGATCTTTAATGTTTAGTTTCGTAGGTCAATTAGGCCGCTATGCGATCTCAAAAGTAACCTCTTTAGGTCGCTCTACCATTATGATGTACCACTCTTTAGTGGGCAGACCAAACTTTGCTAAGCACTTTCCTTTGCTCATCAAACAAATTTATTTTGTGGGAGTGCAGTCCATTGTCATTATCCTAGTTTCAGGATTGTTCATTGGCATGGTATTAGGCTTACAAGGTTTTAATATCTTAAAAGACTTTATGGCCACTAGTTCGCTCGGCCCTTTAGTAGCTTTAGCTATTATTAGAGAGCTTGGCCCTGTAGTAACAGCCCTATTGTTTGCAGGTCGAGCAGGTTCTGCTCTTACTGCTGAAATTGGTCAGTTAAAAGCATCAGAACAGCTCTCCTCCATGGAAATGATGGCGGTTGACCCATTAAGACGTATTATTTCCACTCGTTTTTGGGCGGGCGTAATCTCTATGCCTATCCTATCTATTTTATTCTGCTTAGTAGGTATTTATGGCGGTAAATTAGTAGGTGTAGATTGGTTAGGTCTAGATGATGGTACCTATTGGTCAGGCATGCAAAGCTCTGTTGATTTGGTAGATGATATTGGCTGTATGATGATTAAAGCCATTATTTTCTCTATTGCCTGTGTTTGGATTGCTCTATTTAACGGCTATGATTCCAAACCTACATCTGAGGGTATTTCTAGTGCTACTACAGCCACTGTGGTGCAGTCATCTTTAGCTGTATTAGGTCTTGATTTTGTGCTAACTGCATTAATGTTTTAGCTCTTGAGGAATTTTTCATGAAGTATAGCAAGATTGAATTTGGTGTAGGCCTTTTTATGGTGCTAGGCATTGTTGCGGCTGTAATTATGTCTTTAAAAGTAGCAGGCTTAGTCTTAGATAGCTCTTCTGATACTTATACCGTACATGCTAAGTTTGACAACATAGGATCATTAAAGCTCAGAGCGCCAGTACGTATTGGTGGTGTGGTGATTGGCCGTGTTGATGGTATTTCTTTAGATAAAGAAGACTTAGTACCTGTAGTTAGTCTTTCTATCCAATCTAAATACAATGAATTGTCATCAGAGTCTAAGGCTTCTATTTTGACCTCTGGCATTATTGGTGAGCAATATATTTCTATTACTCCTGGTTTTTATGATGAAGAATTAGGATCAACCTATCTTAAAGATGGTGATTTTATCAGCGACACTGGCTCTGCAATTGTGCTTGAGGACTTAATTTCTAAGTTCTTATACAACAGTGGTGTGGCTGATAGTGCCAAAGCTGAAGATGAGCAATAGTATTGCTTAATTTTTACCTAAGTTTTGTTTGCTAAGCTTTGTTTTAGCTACATAATCTATCAAAGGGTGTTTATATGAAAAAGTTAGTTAGTGCAGCAATCTTTATGCTTGCTACCATTTTTGGTGTTAACAGCGTTCAAGCACAAGATGTGGATATGAAAGATCCATATAAGATGGTAACTGTAGTTGCTAAGAATGCTTTTGAAAAGTTACAAGCTAATAAGGATAAGATTAGTGATGTTACCTTCCGTAAGGATTTAGTACGTACTGATTTATTACCTTATGTTGATACTCGTTATGCTGGCTTTAAGGTTATGGGTACTAACCTTAAAAAGGCTAGCGCTCAAGAGCGTGATGCTTTTTGTGATGCCTTTGCTGAGTATATCGTAGCTTCTTTTGCTGATGCTTTAGCTATGTATAACAACCAAGAGTTGGTTTTACCTGATTATAAGCAAGTATCTGCTGATGCCTCTCAAGTTAATGTTAAGTTCTTAATCCGTGAAGCTGGTAAGAAAGACTTAGAGTTAGTATTCAAGTTACGTAAAAACTCTAAGAGTGGTGAGTGGCGTGCTTACGACTTAGTGTCCGAGGGTATTTCCATGTTAACTGCTAAGGAAAATGAGCTCTCCCCTCTCATCCGTGAGCGTGGCATTAAGGCTGTTACTGACTTAATCAATAAGCACAATCAAACTGGCAGCACCGAAGTAATCAAATAATTTAATGGCTAGTTTAAGCTAATTATTTGAAGGGCTAGTGTATTTATGAACAATCAACTAGCCCTTTTTATTTTCTATGATCTCTGCCCCACTCGCCAAGCCAAGCCTCGCTTAGCTTAGCTTAGCTTAGCTTAGTTTAGCTGAGGCTAGCTAACTAAGCTGGTAATAGCCCATAGGGCCTTGCCTATGTTGGGCCTTATAACCTTGTCCAGGCCCTTGCTGGCCATGCCCTTGTTGGGGCTTTGCTTTAGGGCATATAGGGGGCATACAAGATCATAGGTGCTGCTTAGCTAACAGACCAATATTGTTTAACGAAACTGACAAGGAGAGCGACTTCTTCTCTGGCTAATAAACAGAGGTTAGAGCGCTAAAAAACATTATGTCTACTGATTTTAAGATTATGACCCATGTTGAAGTTGCTCAAATGTGGGAAAGTAGAGCAAAGATCTTTGAAAAGAACGAAGTTGATCTTAGTGATAATGTAGAAATTGACTCCTCTGGAGTGGCTTTTTTAGTACAGTGGGCTAAAAATAACCACAATCAACTTACTATCTACAATGCCTCTAACAATCTCAAGTCATTAATTAAAACTTTCCGTCTTGAGCCTTTATTTGTGCTTAAAGACAAATAATGCACTAAAGTTGGTTTAGATGCACAAAATGGCTGCTGTTCCTCTTGCTGTAAGTTTTGAGGACAAGCGGCCTTTCTTGTCTGTAAGGCTCATACTTTCTAGGTTTAGGCAAATAATGTTCCTTCTTCTTTCATGTTTTTTTCTCATGAGAGATAAAAGCTTTTGCGCTATCATAAGCACAATTTCGTTGTTGCAGGAATTATCATGTCTAGTCAGCCCTCATTACATAATGCAGAAGAGACTTTAACAGAGCCTACTTTTGGCCAAAAGCTATTGCGCTTAATTAAACTTAATATCTTGTTTATTGCTATTAGCTTTGGTGTGAGCACTTACTTTATTTTTCACTACGTAACCTGGTTAGCACCTATTAAGTATCCTTTAAAGAATTTTATGGACTCAGTGGTGCCTTGTTTAATCTTTACCTTGCTCTTTTTAGCCTTTAGCAAAGTAGAACTTAAAAAGATGAAACCACGTCGTTGGCATATAGTATTAATTTGGTTTCAGATAGGCATTCCTTTTTTAGTAGCCCTTTATATGTATTACTACCCAAGTGAAAACTATCGTTTGGAGCTTGAGGGTATTATTGTGTGCGTGATTACGCCCACAGCAGCTGCCGCTGCGGTAATTACGGGTAAGTTAGGTGGCGATGAGTCCTCTTTGACTACTTACACCTTACTTAGTAATTTAGGTGCCGCTATTGGTATTCCTTTATTTTTCCCTTTAATTTCTAGCAATGCTCAGGGCGGCTTCCTTAATGAATTTGTCATTATCATGAAGCAGGTTTTCCCTTTAATTGTGATGCCTTTAATCTTGGCCCAAGCAATACGCTATTTATATAAGCCCTTAAATCAATTTATTTGTACCAAACTAAGAGAGTTTAACTTTTACTTATGGGCTTTTACCTTAAGTACAATTTCAGCTACCGCCTGCTCTAATATGATGAACTCTCCTGAGAGCGCTAGTACTATGATTAATCTAGCCTTGGTAGGTTTGGTATTTACTGCCATTCAATTTGGCTTTGGTAAGTTTGTTGGTCACTTGGAGGGACAAAGAATCACCGCAGGTCAGGCTTTAGGTCAAAAGAATATGGTGATTGGTATTTGGATCACTTTAGCTTATTTAACTCCTGCGGCCTCTATTGCTCCTGGCTGCTATATATTGTGGCAAAACATAGTTAACTCATGGCAGCTTTACTATAGGGAAACTCGTAAAGTTAAGCATTTTGATAAGTTTTAATTAAAAAAAGGATGCCCTTAAATTAAGAGCATCCTTTTTTAATTGTGACTAAGCTTTGTTATTTGTGTTCAAAATCGTCAGCGCTAACCTTGTCCAAGGCGGCTGCGGCCTCAGCAGCAGCACTAGCAGCATCTTGATGGTTAAAGATATCAGCTGGACAGAAATTAAAGTTCTTATCTTGCTCTAAAGGTAGTAAAGCTAAAGCAATCATATTGTCCTTTAAAGATGGAGCCCATTTTTCTTTAAATACTGAAAGCTTAAGCTCAACCATCTCAAAGTTTTCATTGGTATCGTCGTCAGCATTATTTAAATAATACTCAACAAAACGTGGGTGACACCAAATAGGTAAGAACATATGGTAAGTGGAGCTATCATCACCCTCTTCTGGAGCATCTTCAAATAATAAAGGTGTGCCCTCAGCTCCCTTTTCTTTGAGCAAGTAAATAGTCTCTTGCTCTTGGCAGTGTTTGAGGCAGAAAAACTGGCGATAATCATCATCTAAATTTAAGACGGCGTTATACATTTGCTCGGTAAGTTCTAGCATTTTAATTTCTCACTTAATACCCAAGATTTGCGCAGCCAGTCAAGCTTATGGTTAATGCCATAAATAAGACTCAGCCCCTAAAGAAAAGTAAGCATTCCCCGTATCCAAGCACTCTATCCCTGGTTAAAGGAAACCTTAAACATAAAATTATACTAAAAAAATCTCGTCCCCATATTTTAGCCTATAGCATCAGGCCTTTAACCTCGAACCTATGGCCATAAGCCATAGGTTAGAGGGTTGAGGCCTAAGGCCTTGCGCCCAAGCCCCATTAGCCTTATTAGCTTGAGCTCCTGGCTTTAAAGCTTAGCTTTAGCGTTAGTCTTTAGCTTTGCTTTTGGTGGAGCTGCTGGTCTTTTTAGCGCTAGCACTTTTCTTGGCACCTTTCCTGGTGGTCTTTTTAGCCTCCTCAATCTGAGAGGCATCAGCTGGCTGAGCAGCCGCAGGCTGCACTGCTGTAGGCTGTGCTGCAGCCGCATCGCTTGGCTGAGCCTCTGTAGGAGGAGGTAGGAGGCGACCTGCCTTTTGTAAAATTGGCTTTAAGAATTGGCCAGTAAAGGAGTTTGGATTTTGGGCTACTTGTTCTGGAGTGCCTGTGGCTATGATTTGACCACCACCGCTGCCACCTTCTGGTCCTAAGTCAATTAGATAGTCAGCACACTTAATGACATCCAAATTATGCTCAATGATAATTACGGTGTTGCCATCATCCCTAAGGCGCATCAGCATGTCTAACAGTTGTTTTACATCGTGGAAATGTAAACCTGTAGTTGGTTCATCAAGAATGTATAAGGTATTTTTAGTCGATACCTTAGATAACTCTTTAGCAAGCTTAATACGCTGAGCTTCACCGCCAGAGAAGGTTAGGGCTGATTGGCCTAATGTAATATAGGATAAACCTACATCAATTAAGGCTTTGAGCTTGCGCTTAATCTTAGGAATAGCCTCAAAGAAGCTATAAGCCTCTTCTACAGTCATATTAAGTACATCAGCAATGCTCTTGCCTTTGTAGTGAACCTCTAGAGTTTCGCGATTATATCTTTTGCCTTGGCATTGCTCGCATTGTACGTAGACATCAGGTAAGAAGTGCATTTCTACCTTAATAGTGCCATCGCCTTGGCAAGCTTCACAGCGTCCGCCTTTAACATTAAAGGAAAAACGTCCTGCACTATAGCCACGAGCACGAGACATAGGAGTTTGGGCAAACAACTCTCTAATAGCAGTAAATAAATCAATGTAGGTAGCAGGGTTGGATCTTGGAGTACGACCAATAGGGCTCTGGTCAATGCAAATTAACTTATCAAAATACTCCAATCCCTCAATGCTTTTACAATCAAACGCTCTATCTAAGTCAAAGTCGGCAGCATTTTTCATATGCTTGGACACTATAGGGACTAAAGTGTCATTAACTAAGGTAGATTTACCTGAACCTGATACGCCTGTAACTACATTAAAACAACCGACAGCAAAAGATGCGCTGATGTTTTTTAAATTATTGCCCTGGCAACCATGTAAGGTTAAAAAGCCCTTAGGCTCAACACGCTTATCAGGTATAGCAATGCTCTTACGGCCTGTTAAATAGTCAGCAGTAAGGGAATTTTCACACTGCATAATGTGTTCAAGTGATCCTGCGGTAACTACCTGACCACCATGGACACCAGCTCTTGGGCCGATATCAATAATATAGTCTGCTTGTCTAATAGCATCCTCGTCGTGCTCAACTACAATCACACTATTACCAAGGTTTCTAAGGTGCATGAGCGCATCGAGTAGTCTTTGGTTATCACGTTGATGGAGGCCAATGCTTGGTTCATCAAGCACGTACATAACGCCTACTAAGCCTGCACCAATTTGACTGGCAAGACGGATACGCTGAGCTTCGCCACCTGAGAGAGTATCTGCTGAGCGTGCCAGATTTAAGTAGCCTAAACCTACGTTCTTTAAGAACATCAGGCGCTCACGAACTTCTTTTAAAATACGCTCAGCAATTTGGCTATCTTGAGTACCTAACTTAATAGAGTTAAAGAACTCAAAACAGTCGCTAATAGACATTTCATTAATTTGAGGCAGAGTTTTATCAGCAACAAAAACATTGCAATACTCTTTCTTTAGACGAGCTCCATGACACTCAGGACAAATCTTAGTGGTCATAAGGCCCTGTAAGAGGTTTTGATAACTCTCAGATTCGCTCTCTTTAGCCTGACGCTCAAAATAATGAATAACACCTAAGAAGTAATGGTCATCCTCAGGCTTTTTATCAGGGGTACCATAGAGAACGAGTTCTTGTTGCTCACGAGTTAGCTCTTTAAATGGCTTGTAAATATCAATACCATAGGCATCGCAAATAGGAACCAAGAGTCGGTAAAAACTCCAAGAGCGCTTATCCCAAAGAGCAATAGCACCCTCTTCAATAGACTTATTAGTATCAGGTACTACTTTGCTCTCAGCAAAAACCATTTGCTTGCCCAAGCCATCGCAGCTAGGACATGCTCCATGAGGGCTATTAAAAGAGAAATTACGAGGTTCTAATTCACTGATGGAATAACCGCAAATAGGACAGGAATATTGGTCTGATAAGATAATTTCATCTTGTTCTTGATGGTCATCCATAGGAACTATCATAGCCAAGCCATCGGCTACTTTTAGTGCTGTTTCAAAAGATTCAGCTAGTCGTTGCTTGATATCTTCTCTTACCTTAAAGCGATCAATAACTACTTCAATATTGTGCTTAATATGAAGCTTGAGCTCAGGAGGATCACTTAAGTCACAAATATCACCATCAATACGGGCTCTAACAAAGCCTTGTTGAGCTAATTGTGCTAGCAGCTGACGGTGTTCACCTTTGCGGCCTCTTACGACAGGGGCCATAATCATAAGTTTAGTGCCTTCTTCGTAAGCTAAGGTCTGATCAACCATTTGGGATATGGTTTGCGCTTTTAAAATAGTTCCATGCTCAGGACAACGAGCTTGACCAATACGAGCAAAGAGCAATCTTAAATAGTCATGAATTTCTGTGATTGTTCCTACGGTGGAGCGTGGATTGTGTGAAGTAGCCTTTTGCTCAATGGAAATAGCTGGTGATAAACCGTCAATCGAGTCAACATCAGGTTTATCCATTAGTTGTAAGAACTGGCGAGCGTATGAGGAGAGGGACTCAACATAGCGTCTTTGTCCTTCTGCATATAAGGTATCAAAGGCTAATGATGATTTGCCTGATCCTGATAATCCTGTTACTACACATAGTTGGTTACGGGGAATAGTAATAGTGATGTTTTTAAGATTGTGAGTGCGAGCGCCGCGTACAACAATATTTTCCATAAATGAAATTTAATCAGCCCAGATAAAACACGAAAAGGTAAGCAAACTTGTAAAAATATATTGTAATACCAAAAGTAAACCCAGGTAATAAACGATAAATCATTCTTTAAAAACTAATAAACAAGCATTAAAATCCTGCACCCCAATGCCAATATTGGACCAGGCTCTGGCCTAGGCCAGAGCAAAGCCTTAGTCTGGGCTAGAGTTGGGCAACAGAATAAGCGTGATGATTTTCTCTGATAGAGCGCTAATTACTTGCTAAAGTTATTGGAGGCATTCGTTTAAAATAGGCATAAGGCTGGATAACTTTTTGATTAAACATAGCTTGCTAATATGAAATGCCTAGCTAGCTATCCTGATATTTAATAAAACTTTCCCAATTCTTGGAACTATAATTGGGAATGTTTTATTAAGTTCC